>Ga0074193_1001247_pt1 | contig 32782 bp, 40 predicted proteins | sample EPASupsiteHSE605_FD_64523 | JGI IMG/M metagenome (GOLD analysis project Ga0074193, IMG submission 64523) | Bioremediated contaminated groundwater from EPA Superfund site, New Mexico - Sample HSE6-05 | ecosystem: Environmental > Aquatic > Deep subsurface > Groundwater > Contaminated ... | reverse complement strand
TTCTTTCGATCAATTTAATTTCCTCACTTATTTCATATAATTTATTTAAGCCTTCTTCTAATAACTTCATATATGCTACAACACTTTAATTTCTGTCGTCTAACGTTCCGCACTCAAGACGTGCCTCAGTGTTACAAGAATTTAGAAAAGCTTACATAGCTCTTATGTTAGCTTTTCTAAATTCCGGCTCGGTTAGCTGAGGCATGTGCTTTGGCTTCTTCCAAGGACCTCCCCCGTACTGCCAAAGCGAACTTGAGTGCATTGTTATACGTAGCTTTAGCCACTTCACTTTGAACTAAACCTATTAAATAAACCTTGGATTTACGACGTATTAAAAGAATATTGCGAAACAGACTAAGCATTATGGCACTCTAAATAATCAACCCTTTTTCCAGTCTTTATAGCGTATTCTATTTCACCTTTTGTACTTTCGCCTATATATCCGTTTTTGTTAATCACATAAATTTCATCAGACATATCGATTTTTCTTTTATGTATATCGTCAAGCATTACTTTAATTTCAGGAGTGATGACATTTTCAAACTCACCATCAGCATGTCCAAACAATCCTACTGAAATAACTATATTCCCTTCTAGAGTTAATTGTTTTTGTACTTTCAAGAACTCATTTTTAAACCTCGTACTCCCGCACAAAGTTATTACTTTATACTTTCCTACCATAATATCCTCCTTTTAATTCGCCTTATCCTACAATTACGTCTCAATAAATCTAAAAACTTTTGGTCGGTTGCTCTTTCTTTTCAAAGTTACGTATAACGTTCCGCATTCAAGACGTGCCTCTGCGTTACAGGAATTTAGGAAAGCCTACATAGCTCTTATGTTAGCTTTTCTAAATTTCGGCTCGGTTAGCTGAGGCATGTGCTTTGGCTTCTTCGTAGGCTTTACCATAAACAGCCAAAGCGAACTTGAGTGCATTGTTATACGTAGCTTTAGCCACTTCACTTTGAACTAAGCATGCTAAAAAACTGAATCTACTTCATATTATAAGAATAATCTTGTATCTACTTGTATTTGATATATTGTCTTCTTTTACCTATAAGAATTGTTACATAATTTATTAAATGAAATACCAGTGGATAAAGTAGTATATAAGAATTAGACAAATTATAAATGTATGCTACCAATCCAAAGAGAATAGCACAAACTGAATTTATAATGGAAATATATAATTGCAGTTTTAAAAATTTGTGTTTGTCTAATACTACATAGTAACTTTTTTTGTTATAAATGTTAACTTTATTCTTGAACAAAATTGAATAAAGTAGATAGATTATTCCTATAATAATTATCCCTAACCCCAATTTATTCATCCTAATCCCCCCTACTGTTGAAAAATACAATATAATCACATCTCAACAGACCTAGCTCTAAAAAACTTTATCTAATTGTCTTTCTTTTTAAAGTTACGTATAACGTCTCGAATTGCAGACGTGGCTGAACCGCGGTGTTGACACCCGGTGAAGACATGTGTTGTGGCGACCTCAGAGGCTTGACCTGATAGCTGCCACAACGAACTGCAATTTTTTGTTAGCTGATGTCCATCTACTTGTTAATTGAATTGGTATATTCATTAATTCTTTTTTTGCGAATTTCATGTAGTAGATGCTCTAACTCTAATACTTTTCTATATTCCTTTTTATATTTTCGCAAATTTGAATAATCTTCTATAGTTTTATATGCAATTATCAATTCCTTTTTTAACTCAATCTCTTCCTGTCTGTCCCCACCTGTCATTCTCATATCTTCACCAGGTTTATACATACATAAATATTTCTTAAAGTTTTCCCGAGCATGAGTTAATGAATATTTTCCATTGGATCCACCTAAAACTTTATCAACATTATGATCTCCCTGACCATCATCTTCCCAATTACAAATGATACATATATCATATTCTCCTTCACTATCTAAAGTCGGATAGCCACAACAAGGACAAATATATCTTACATAATCATAATTAATCCTGTCAGGTAGATTTGATAGATGCTTTTTAAACATAGTTCACTCTCCAATTATAGTTTTTAATTTACAAAGCAATGAAAATATTAAGCCTATTTTATTTTGCATACATACTTATGGTACAGTTTGCTAGATTTCAGCTAACTATTGCATTTCCGAAATGTTCGTAAATATCTTAATAAGTAAGTTATATCTGAATATTTCGTAAATACTAACTCTAGCTGTACTTATCAATTTACAAACAAATAACTTTATTACCATTTTAATGCTGATTATATTAATAATCAACAAATTATATTAAAATTCTCTTTATATTTAGAATACTATATTATCTAGAGGACTTTTTATATTTCGGATACTTTTTTCTGATACATGGGTGTATATTTCTGTAGTCTTAGAGCTTGAATGGCCTAATAGCTCTTGAATGTATCTTAGATCTATGCCGTCTTCTAACAAATGGGTTGCAAAAGAATGCCTCAAAACATGAATGCTTACCTTCTTGCTAATGCCTGATAGAATGCAAGCATTTTCAAAAATTTTTTCAACTGATCGCTCCGTTATATACCGTCCTTGTTTACCCCCAGGGAATAGCCAAACTTCTGGTTTTTCTAGTTTATAATACTTTCTAAGCTGTATTAATGCTGCTTCAGATAATATAGTATATCTATCTTTTTTACCTTTACCTTGTTTTATATGTATGAGCATGCGCTTGCTGTCAATATCCTCTATTCTTAGTTTCACTACTTCACTTACTCTAAGTCCTGCTGAATAAGTTAAAAATAATATTGTTTTATGCTTTTCATTCTTTACAACCTTCAAAATTTTCACAACATCCTCTTTACAGAGAACCTTTGGTAGTTTATTTTCTTTTTTAGGACGATATACATTGGTATTAACATTTTCCTTATTTAATACTTCTTTGCACAAGAACTTTATTGAACTAATGGCTTGATTTACATAAGTATGAGATTTATTTTCTCCTAATAAAAATAGAGTATATACTTTCAGATCTTCTGAGGTTACTTCTCTTATATTTTTATTTATAAAACTTGAAAATCTTTTTATATGATTTAAATAGGACTTTATTGTCTTCAAGCTATATCCCTTTACTTTTAGTGTTTCTTCAACCTGTTTTATGATATTAGCAAATATATTATTATCTTCAAATTGAACCCTTACTTGTTCATTTCTAAAGATAACCTTTAGTTTATTTATATTTTCCTGATTAAATGGCAATATCCAAATTTTATTATTAGAATCCCACGTATAATTTTTAAATGATTTTATCTTTTTAATTCTTTCAGGTGAATAATCAAACTTTACAATAATATTTTCATTCTGTTTTTCTATAATTACTGACATATTACATCCCCTTTTCGTCTTGCGAACTTGTGTTCTATTTAAAAATATATCCATATCTCAATAATTTATACAATGAATATATATATAACTGCCCAATCATATCAAATAATTTCCTATTTTATACAATAACGCATATCACTTCTGTTCCATCTTTAATCTCCTTATAAGCTCATCTACAACTTCTGTAGGGAGTATATCTATAAATATTTCTGCAGCTATCTTAGCTACTTTCTTTTCAAATTCTAATTTATTTTCCTTGGTAGGTTGATTTACTATGACCTTCATAATTTTAGCCATAAGCTCTGCCTCCAATGATATTAATACGAATTAATAATGATTTACGTAGACTTTATACTTATCAACCTTTGATTAATCTATTACACCGATTTTTGCTTACATATTTGGCCATATGAAAGTAATATACTTTAATAGTGAATGCGAGGTGAGTTTTAGTGAAAGCTGCTATATATTCTAGGAAAAGCAGGTTTACTGGTAAAGGAGAATCTGTAGAAAATCAAATTCAGCTATGTAAAGAATATCTTAATCATATGCAAGTTGAAGATTTTCTTGTATACGAAGATGAAGGTTTTTCTGGCAGCAATACAGATAGACCGCAGTTCAAGCAAATGATGAAGGATGCTAAATCAAAAATATTTGATATTCTTATTTGCTATAGATTAGATCGTATAAGCAGAAATATAGCTGATTTCTCTAACCTCATTGAGGAGTTGCAAAATTATAATATAAGCTTTATATCTATTCGTGAACAATTCGATACTTCAACCCCTATGGGTAGAGCCATGATGTATATAGCTTCTGTTTTTGCACAACTTGAAAGAGAAACTATAGCAGAACGAATAAAAGACAATATGCTTGAGCTTGCTAAATCTGGTCATTGGCTTGGTGGTCAAACCCCTTTAGGCTTTGAAAGTAAATCAGTAATTTATATAAGTGATGATTTTAAGCAGAAAAAAATGTTTCAATTATCTCATATTGTTGAAGAACTGAATATAGTTATAAAAATTTATGAAAAATATTTAGAAACTCATTCCCTATCGCGTACATTAAAATATTTATTAGCTAATAATATAAAAGGAAAAAAAGGTGGTGATTTTGGGATAACTTCTTTGAAGGATATACTTAGAAATCCCGTGTATGTAAAATCTGATGCTTTAGTATTTGAATATCTTTCAAAAAGAGGTATGAATACTTGTGGTAATGCTAATGGAAAAGGTATACTTATATATAATAAAAAAAATTCTAAATATAAATCTAAAGATGTAAGTGAATGGTATGCAGCTATAAGTAATCATAATGGAGTAATTGATAGTTCAAAATGGCTAGAAGTTCAATATATTATGGATAATAACAAAAATCACTCAAAGCAGCGCTTAGGTACCTCTAAAACTGCTTTGCTTACTGCTTTATTAAAATGCTCTCACTGTGAAAATCCAATGCGAGTATCCTATGGTAGATTAAACAATAAAACTGGCATTAGAACATATTATTATACCTGCGTTATGAAGTGCAATTCTGGAAAAACACGTTGTAATAACCCTAATGTTAAGGGTAATGAAATAGAAAACTATGTAATTAAAAGTATAGAGAAAATTGATAAAACAAGCCTTTTAGGTGAGCTACAAGCCTATAGGTCAGAATCAGATAGTGCATTAGATAAAAGCCACATTTCTGAAATTCAAAATGAACTACAGCTTAAAAATAAACAAATGGATAGCCTATTAATTAAACTATCTGAAATAGACAATTCTATTGCTTCAGAATATATAATTTCTAAGATTGAATCTTTAGGTAGTGAAATTAAAGAGCTAGAACTAAAATTGAATAATCTTGAAAATAATAAAGAATTATCTCTTAAAAAACAGTTAAACATAGACATTATTATAGAGTCTTTAAATAATTTCAATACAACTATTGACCTTATCCCAGATGTTCATAAGAAAAAACTTCTGCTAGAGACAATAATTGATTCAATTTTTTGGGATGGAGAAACTGATGAAGTCACTATTAATCTTTGGGGAGCTAAAAAAAACTAGCTCCTTACTAAATCTTCTGTGCTAATATTTTTAATGTAAATGTCGCAATTAATAACGGCATGCATGTTCATGACCAGGAAATTCTATATCTTTATGAAGACTATTTTCGTCAGTTAATTTTATTAAGTCTCCTGCTCCAAGAGCAATTAGCTCTTCGCTGGCGGTATATCTTCCGTTATTTCTCATTATTCCACCAACATTGCCAAGTCCTAATAACATATCAGTCTTTTCAAATATGGTTACATCTGCTCCAGCCTTTTTAGCTGTGATAGCTGCGGCACATCCCGACCAGCCGCCACCGATAACTATTATCTTCATATTAGTCTCCTCCCCTCAAATAAGTATTTTGGTTCTACTTGAAGCTTGCAAAGACGTTTTATAACGTGTCCTTTGAATCTTACCGTACATGCACCGCAAACTCCTTCACCGCAGCACATCTTTGCGTTGTTGCAACAAGAGTAATTATACTCATCACCTAATAATTCTAAAATTTTATAAATTAATATATCTGCACCTGCGCAATGAATTAGATTAGGATTTTTCTCTTTTATTAGATTTAATAATAAATTTTTAAATTCACTAGTTAAATCTCCACCTTCAAAGGTAGAAACTTCAATTAAATCTATATTATATTTTTTTAAATATTCTTTAGTAAAAATCTCTTTGTATTCAGCCTTGTCAATAATAACTGTAATATTATTTTCATTACTATATAATTTCTTTAATACAGGAAGCATAGGTGCAAGACCAATTGATCTAGCAACTATTATTGAGTTCCCTTTACTAGCTTTTAATATATTTCTAAGACCTAAGACACCATTCCAATATGGTCCTCTCACCATTATGTTATCTTCTATATTTAATTCTTCAATTTTTTTTGTTTTAACTCCATTTACTTCTATTGCAAAAGTTAATGTATTATTATCAGAATCAATATCCATTATTGAAATTGGGGCATCAAAATATTCTTTGTAATCAGGATTTCTTAAGAATACATAGCTACCAGGATGAACTAGTGGTTGAATTAAATCCTGCGAAGCTTCTATGGATATAATAAGCAATTTTTCATCAATTATGGTCCTATTAATGATTTTGCACAAGTAGCTTTTTCTATCTTCTTTGGCTTTATTTTCATTCCAAATAAATTCTTGATATATACAAGTTCCCTTCCAATTAATACAATCACAAAATGTTTTATTACAAAGCTCAGAACATAGAATACAGTCCCCGGTTTCGGCTAGATGGCAAGGACAATACTCAGTTCCGGCATCTATACAATCAACTATCTCATACTTCATACATGCGCCTCCTTAACCACTATACTATTAAAATATTTTAACTCCATGGCTTTTGTTACACAGTTAACGAATAAAATAAAGGTTTCCCAAAAGTAATCTCTTACCTTTAGAAAACCTTCTTTGCTTAATTTTACTAAATTTAAAAATAATAACTTATAAGCTTATTAGATTTCAAAATAGAATTTCCATGGATCTTAAATCCTCTGATAAGATCTCTCTATCTAAAATTTTAATTTTTGTAACTTCGATTTTTTTAGTATTCATTAGATATTTAATTATTTTTAAGTAATTTAAACTACTTATTACTTTTGATGTCTCTTCCTCACTCAGCACCTCTTTAACACCGTTTTTAAAATTTAGTGCTAGCCTCATTTTATTCCCTCCATTTATTTGCTCTAATATAATTTATATTCTATTAAAAAGAAAAAATACTCATTGAAATAATAAATTATTTTTTTCATAAATTAAAAAGAAGCCTTATATTTTAAGACTTCTCCCTAGTTTAATTAATGTGAAATTTATTTTTAATTTTCTCTAATAGGCTTTTATTTTTATACTCTATATTGTTATTAATATATAAGCTTTCACTGTAAATAGTTGTATTGCCTTTACTAATAGTAATTTTACCGTATGCATCACCTTTTGAGATTTTATTTGGTATTATTTTAGGTTTAATTATGTTTATATCGTATTTTTCATTGTTTCTCATTGGGATTATTATATGGTTTTTAGTAGACAATTCTATTTTATTATCTTTTTTAATTTCAATGTTTTCAACCTTATCTTCCTTTGAAACAACTTTAGTAAAATTATAATTTTTGTTTACGTAATTATATATTTTTTCCGTTTCATTCCATCTATTACTACAATTTAATGTAACAATAATAATGTCATTTTCTCCTTGATGAATAGAAGTAACTAGACATTTTCCAGCATCTCCAGTATAACCAGTCTTTACTCCATCAGCTGATGGAATTTTATATAATATTTTATTTATATTATGATAGCTTCTTGTAAAGCCTAAATCCTCAGCCTTAACTTCCTTTGCACTGACTATCTTATTAAATAGGTCATACTCTTTTGCTTTTGCTGTGATTAGCGCTAAATCGTAAGCAGTAGAATAATGATATTGACTGTCAAGTCCATGAGGAGATTCGAAATGAGTATTAAGTGCACCTATATTATAAGCCTGTTCATTCATTAATTTGCAAAACTCTTCTACACTTCCACTTATTCCTTCTGCTATAGCAATGGCAGCATCATTTCCTGATCTTAACATTAGGCCATATAATAATTCTTTAAGTGAAATATTTTCACCTTTCTTATAATCAACTACAGATCCCTTAATATGTGAAGCTTTTTCAGAAATCTCAACTTTTTTCTCTAAATCACCATAATTAAGTACTACTAAAGCTGTCATTATTTTTGTTGTGCTAGCAATAGGAACAATCATATCTGAATTTTTTTCATACATTATACATTTAGATTTGCTATCCATTGCTATGGCACTTCTAGCATTTACATAAATTTTCATAGGTTCTGCATTAACATTTAAGGAAAAGAAGCCTTGAAATACCATTATTAAAGTTATTAAGTAAATAGGTTTTCTTCTCATACAGAAACTTTCACCTACCTTTCATATATATTTTTTTCAAAATAATAATTAATACTCAAGAAATCTTTTCCGATTAATAATTATCTATTATTTAGAAAATTTCATATATAATTATAAAAGTTTCGATTTATGTTAATAATAGTATATTATAAATATTTTGGAGGGAATTTCGTGATAATCGTATATATAGTTATTTTATTGCTCTTGTTTTTTGTTCCCCTTCCCTTATATCTTAAGTTTTTCTTTAGAGATAATAAATTATCGGTTTTTGTATACAATTTCAAGATATATCCTAGAAGGAGTGTAAAAGAACTAATAGAAGAATCTAAAGAACGTACTTTTTATCCTAAGGTTGTATACATTAATATTCTTCAAAATATATATAATAAATCAGGTTATTTTTTGTATAAGTCTGCTATTAAAATAGATTTTAATATTACGTATGGACTTGATGATGCCTATACTACCGCTATGTCATATGGGATTCTGCAAGGACTTATAAATAGTGGGTACTATTTTTTCAATAAAATTTTTAGAATTATTTCTTACAAACCAGTAATAAAATTAAAATATGATGAATTTTTTCTTGAATTTACAGTTAACAGTATAATTTATATAAATTTAGCTAAAATTATCTATATCACTTCATTAATTTATATATCTTTTAGGAAAGGTGCAAAAGAAAATTTAAATCCCAAGGAGGCTGTTTAAATGGATTCTCATCCTATTGAACGATTAATGAAAAGCACTTTAGAAAACCTTAAAGCAATGGTAGATGTAAATACCATTGTTGGCGAACCAATTAAATCTCACGATGGTACCCTAATAATACCCATTTCAAAAGTAACTTTAGGATTTGCATCTGGTGGAACTGAATTTTTATCAAATAGGTCAAGTAGAGAGGAAGATAATAAATTCCCCTTTGGTGGAGGCTCCAGCTCAGGTGTATCTGTAAAGCCAATAGCCTTTTTAGTGATAACAGAAGGTAATGTTCGACTTATACCAGTAGATCAACAAAACATAAATATTTTTGATAGAATCATTGATCAAATCCCAAGTATACTAAATCTTTTTACAAAGGATTCCTGTAAAGATAAAGAAAACCCTTGTAAAAAAGAAAAAAGAGAAGTAGAGGAAGAGTAGTATTATTCTTCTTCTATTTCTCTTTCTAGAAATTCTTCTAAGGAAGGCATAGCTTCTAAATTTTCTAAGCCAAAATTTTTCAAAAATTCTTCTGTTGTAACATACATAATTGGTCTACCTGGAACCTTTTTTCTACCTGATTCTTTGATTAAATTTCTTTCAAGTAAAGTTTGAAAAGCTTTATCACTTTTCACACCACGTATTTCATCAACTTGAATTCTTGTAATAGGTTGTCTATACACTATAATTGCTAAAGTTTCTAATGCTGCTTTTGACAAGGATTGTCTACTATTTGTTTTCAATAATTTATGTATAAAATCACTATTTTCTGACTTTGTAGCTAGCATGTATTCATCCTTAGTGTTTATTAATATTATGCCTCTTTCTTCTTCTTCATATTTGATTCTAAGTTCTCTTAACAAGTTGAGAGTATATTCTTCACTACATTCAATTATGGAAGCAACATTTTTTAAGCTAAGTGCTTCTCCGCTTACAAATAGTAGAGCTTCAATAATAGAAAAATATCTTGATTTTTTAGATGCTGTTTCTATTTCTATTTGATTTATGTTATTTTCCTTCATTTAAACTTACTCCTTCAATATATATTTCTGAGAAGATACCATCCTGAACGACTGATATAGTTCTCAATCTTATTAATTCTAGTAAGGCTAAAAAAGTTACAACCATCTCGATTTTACTTTCACATTCATTAATAATTTTAGAAAAGTATAAATTACTTTCCTTCTTTACTCTTAAAGATAATTCATCTATCTTATCTTCAACTGTAAATTTATCTAAAGGTATTTCCTTATTTAAGATATTATCTTTATTGTGTTTATTAATATAATTATTCATTAGTTCATTGTATAAATCAAACAACTGTATTATTGTTACATCTTTTAAAATATCTTTATGTTCTTGTTTATTATCTTCTATTATTTCGGGCTTTTTAGAGAACATTGTTCCCACATTTTCTTCCTTTTCCTTTAAGTAGCTAGCAACCATTTTAAACTTTTTATATTCTAATAACTTTGATATTAATTCTTCTCTTGGATCTTCTTCTTCACCTTCTTCGTTACTTTCTTTTGGAAGAAGCATCTTAGATTTTATTTCTAGAAGAGTAGCCGCAATGAGTATAAATTCGGAAGTTACTTCTAAATCTATTTCCTTCATGTTTTCTAAAACTTTTAAATATTGATTTGTAATATCGTATATTTTTATATCATATATGTCCATCTGATTTTTTTTAATAAGATGTAATAATAAATCAAAGGGGCCTTCAAAATTATCTATCTTTATATTCAATGACATTTAAAATCTCTCCTAAATTATTAGTCAAATAATTCTTTTCATCAATTATTCCTGTATTTAATTTTAATTTTAATAAGTAATTGAGTATGCTACTATACTGTCTTAAGTTGGATATTCCTAGTTGAGAAATGTGTTCTCCTTTAACACTTAAAGCTGCATTGCGCATTTTTGTTATAAAGTTATAAAGCTTATAGAACAATTTTCTATTATAGCTCAACAGCTTAATCTCGTTAATACTTAATTTATTTAAAACTATGTATAAATCGTAATTATCCATGGATTTTTCCAATTTCTTTTTAGCAATATCCATTAATTTAGAATAATTTTTAAAAGCAGTCCTCTGTTCTTTATTTAAAATTGAATTATAAATAAAAAGATCCCTATCACTTTCTTCTATAATACTTACAAATAAGTTAATAATCCTATCATTAAAGGTTTCAAAATTACAGATACTGTTTTCTGCACATAATTTAGAATGTTGAAGTTTAAAGATACCATATTTTTCACAAGATAAAATGTTCTTTATCCAACACTCCTCTAAGCATAATAAAGTTATTTCTCTAATTATTCTATCATTGCTAATGCTATCTAATGCCTTATGCTTTAATGCATACTTAATACTTTCTTTATCATAAATTGGAAAGTTATATCTATTAGCATATTTAAAGGCTCTGAAAATTCTTGTTGGATCTTCTAAGTAGCTTTCACCATGAACAGATTTTATAATCTTATTTTCTATGTGCTTTATACCATCAAATGGATCAATTAATTTTCCCCTTAATATATCATAGGCAATTGCATTAATAGTAAAATCTCTTCTATATAGATCTTCCTTAATAGTAGTTGGTGTAATTTCAGGTAATGAACCATTAATATTATATATTTCTCTCCTACATGTAATTAAATCAATTTTAACACCATTATTAAAGAATATAGTACTAGTCTGAAATTTATCATAGTATATATACTCTTTTATATCTTTTAATAAAGTAATTATATCTTTTGGATCTCCCTCCATGCAAATGTCTATATCATGACAATTCCTATGAAGAAGAATATCCCTTACTACTCCACCAACTAAAAAAACATTAATGTTTTTCTTTTTACATTCTCCTGCAATGGAATATATCGCATTTTGTTCATCAAATTTAAATTTTTCAATTAAATTCATTATTTAACTCCCAATTTGTAGAATTATTTATAATATTATAGTATTGTAAGCAAAAAGTCTACAGTAAGGATACTGTAGACCTTTTATTAAATAGCATTATCGAATAAATTGCATAAATTATTTCTTATATTATAGAATATTGAGTAAGTTCTTACGTCTCTATCACTATATACTTCTACTTTACCATAAAGCTTTTCATTTACGTATATTTCACAATATCCTATAACTTCATTCTTTTTAAATTCCTTCTTACTTTCATTTAAGACACATTTTTTAGTAATTTTATTTTCTTTTCCTCTTTCAAGTATGATATTTAAATCATCCTTTGCTTTTACAAAATAAAATTTTGTTCCTTTTTTATTTAAATTAATTTTTTCAACATCACTATTCTTTTCTATAGCTTTTTTAGCCTCAAATTTTGAAAATCCGTAATTCATAAGCATACTTGCATCTCTATTTCTTACCTTATAGGTTGGCGAACCCATAATTACTGTTAGCATTCTAATATTATCTCTAGTAGCTGTAGCAGAAATGCAATACTTAGCTTCATTGGTAAAGCCTGTTTTTAAACCATCGCAACCTTTATAAAATCTTACTAATTTATTATGATTTACAAGTTCAATAGGCTGTTTTCTTCCCTCAGAAATTGTCTCCATATAAGTTCCTGAATATTTTAGAATTTTATCATGTTTAAGTAATTCCTTAGACATCATTGCAATATCATAAGCACTCGTTAAATGACCTTCAGCTGATAAACCATGGCAATTTTTAAAGGTAGTGTCCTTCATACCTAATTCTTGAGCTCTTTTATTCATTAAATTAACGAAAGCATCTTCACTGCCAGAAATGTATTCTGCTAAAGCAACCGCAGCATCATTTCCTGATGCTATAGCAACCCCTTTTATAAGTTCTTCAACAGTTCTTACCTCACCTGTATCTAGAAGCATACTACTGCTTCCATTTCCACCCATCTTCTTTGCATTCTCACTTACTACTACTTTATCATTCATTTTAATATTCCCTGAATCTACTGCTTCCATAGTAAGCAGCATAGTCATAATTTTTGTAACGGATGCTGGAGCAAACTTCTCATGTATATTTTTTTCAAAAATTATCTTACCTGTAGTAGGCTCCATTAATAAACCAGATTTAGCCTCCACATCTAGCCCTAATTCTTCTCCCTTTACGGATAAGCTATGAAACTGTGTAAAAAACATTGTGCTTAAAATAATGAATACTATTGCTTTACTTTTTATTTTCATATGTATCTCCTTTCTTATCTGTTAATGTAATCTTAGTTTTACCAATTTACATAAGATTATCACATAATTATCTTAAAAATAAAAAAACACATCCGTACATTCTATGCTTTGGATGTGCCACTAATTAATTTTATAAATCGAAAAATTTATACAGTATGTATAAATATCTGTTTAAAATCATATCATTATAGTTTAAAAAATTAAAAACAAAGGTACTATTTTTATTATTAAACTTGTAAATCAGCTCTTTAATTAGAATTTCAATAATTTTAGGAAATATCAATCCAAGGGTCAATATAATAAGATAACACTTAATCAATAAGATTAAAACATTATATTTTTGTGATTTGTCACCCATCATTCTACCCCTTTACACTAATATCTTAAGCATATTTGGAGTAAAATAAATTTCAATAATAACTCCTAAAATCATTATAATAACTAAGAAAGCATAGATACTTGAATAAGATATAATTTGAATTAAATTGCTTTCCCTATTTATTGATTTATTTTTTAATAAGGATAGGGAAAATTCTATTGCCACTACAGAAGAAATTATTATACAAGGTAGATATATTAGGTTTTGAGGAAAAATTGCTAATAAATTTAATAGCACTCCTTTAGTTCCAAATCCGCTAATTATAATGCTTGAGGTAAAACCTATAGTATACCCCTTAATAATATCAACTACTAAAATAAGAGGAGAACCTAGAAGTGTAAGACCTAAAAACCAAATTATTAACATAATAGAAAAATTATTTTTTAAAGCATTATATAAAATATATTTTTTATCAATACTTTCAGAATTTAGATTATCAGAACAACTCATTAAAAACTTTATCAATTCTGTCTTAACTGAAACATCCATATATTTTACAGAATATACGCCAATAACTATACCAATACACATAAATAGCAAAGTTATGGCGTATAAAAATAAATTTCTATTAAGATGTTCTGTAAACCCTTGGAGTAATTTTATGTTTTTCATATCTCATTCCTCCTCTTGCTTTAATACCATTAATATTTATGTTTGCAAAAGGAGAAATATGCAAAATGAAATTAACTTACTTTATTTTTTAATCTTAATTTATCAGCAACCATAGCTATGAACTCTGAATTAGTTGGCTTTCCCTTTCCGTTATGTATTGTATAACCAAATATTTTGTTTATTGTTTCAACTTGACCTCTGCTCCATGCAACTTCAATAGCATGTCTTATTGCTCTTTCTACTCTGCTTGCAGTTGTGTTATATTTTTTTGCAATTGAAGGATATAACTCTTTAGTAACTGCTGATAATAACTCTACATCGTTTACTACCATACTAATAGCTTCTCTTAAATACATGTATCCTTTTATATGTGCTGGTACTCCAATTTCGTGAATAATACTAGTTATTTCAGATTCTAAGTCTAGTGGCTCATTTCTTCTAAACTTTATTTCATCATTATCAACAATCGAAACTGTTTTCTTTACTTGGTCACTTGAAATTGTATTATTAAACATTTGTCTTATTCTTTTTGTAAAAACATCCATATCAAATGGTTTTACAACATAGTAGTCTGCTCCTAAAGTAATTGCTCTTTGAGTTATTTTATCTTGTCCAACAGCAGAAAGTACAATTATCCTAGGCATAGGGTCTAATTTCATTGTATTCATTCTTTCAAGAACTCCTAGTCCATCAAGATGTGGCATAATTATATCAAGAACTACAAGGTCTGGCTTTTTTTCTTGAATTAAACTTAAAGCTTCTAAACCATCTTTAGCTACCCCTGTAACTACTATATCTCTTTGATTTAATAAATAGTCGTTAAGGATATTGCAAAATTCCTTGTTATCATCTGCTATTAATACACTTATTTTATTGTTTTCCATTATTTTCTCTCTCCTTTAAATTTTATTCCATATATTTACAATAACTAATTCGACAAAAGACTAATAATTCCTTCTTTATTAGGAATTTTTTCTAAAATAAGGATACATTTTTTAAAATAAAAGATAGCTAATGCTATCTTTTATAATTCTATATTCTATTTTACTATTTTTTAGATACAATTACTAGATTATTTTCCTAAAATATCTGCATCTTTTAACATCCATTCTATATAAATGCCATATCCAACATCAGGTTTATTTATTAATACATGAGTTACTGCTCCAACTAACCTGTTATCTTGAATTATTGGACTTCCACTCATTCCTTGAACAATCCCACCAGTTTTTTTAATAAGCTCCGGATCAGTTATTTTAATAACCATACTTTTTGGTCCCGGTTTTTCTTGCGATAATAATTTCTCTATTCTTATATCATACATCTTTGGTTCGTTACCATCAATAGTAGTTATTATTTTTGCAGGTCCCTCTTTAATTTCGTGTCTTAATGCAATTTGCATTGGTTTATTAAATTGATTACCTACTAAATTCTTATCTCCCTCTCCGTATATTCCACAGATAGTATTTTTAGAAACTTTCCCAAGAAAATTATCTTCATTTATAAATATTCCTCTTAATTCTCCAGGATTGCCTTTCTCACCTTTTCTCACAGAAATTATTGATGATTCGAGTATTTCTCCCTTATTTATTTTTAATATAGTGCCCGTATCAACATCAGTAATTGGGTGACCCAGAGCTGCAAACTTTTTACTTTTCTCATCATAAAACGTTAAGGTTCCTACTCCAGAAGTTGAATCTCTTACCCACAAACCTATTTTATATAGATTACTTTTTTTATCTTTTATTGGTTTTACTTCTCTAACTATTGTATTTTCATTTCTTTCAATTTTTATAGATAGAGTTTTGTCCTTATTTCCTTCAAGTGTACTAATTAAATCCTCCGAGCTTTTAATTTTGTTGTTATTTATTTCTGTAATAATATCCCCTACTTGAATTCCACCTTCAATTGCCGGACTCATAACTTTCCCTTTTTCTGTTTCAATATCTGCTAGTGCTACTATTAAAACTCCTTTTGTAGATAATTTTACTCCTATTGGTGTTCCTCCAGGGTAAACATAGATTTTAGGAACAGCTTTTAGTGAAACTGATTTTACTGGAATCATACCAAGCAAGGTCACATCAAAGATTTTATTATTATCATTGTCACTAATTTTATTAAACCTATTATTTAGTTTTATAATATAATTGGATTTTAATTCCTGGCCTTCTCGTACAAAAATTGTACTTGGAATACTAAGAGTTTGCCAATACATAGTTAAAAAGAAAATCAAAATAGGAATTAAACTCCAGCATATTATGCATTTTCTTTTATTTTTCATTTTTATACCTCCTGCATAACATACTTTATTCAAATTTAATTTACCCTATTAGAATTTAATTATGCTATTGTATATATGTCTTTTTAGTAATTGTTTATTAAATAAACAATTATATTAATTAAAATAAAATTAAAAACAAAAAAAATTCATAATCATATCATGATTATGAATTTATTTATAATTAATTAAGTTTCTTTTTCTTTCAGTAGCTAGTTTTATCATTTCTTTAGAATTTTGTAAGGTTAAATTAGTTATGTTTGAGCCACCTATCATCCTAGCTATTTCATTTTCTTTTTCTAAATCATTCAGCTTTCGAATAATAGTATACGTTTTTCCTTCCTCAACTTCTTTAGAGACTATAAAATGAGTATCTGACATACTAGCTATTTGTGGAAGATGTGTTACGCAGAATACTTGATGTAATGTGGAAATCAAATACATCTTTTCTCCAACGCTTTGAGCAATCCTTCCACTAATTCCAGTATCTATTTCATCGAAAATTACTGAAGGAATCTCATCTTTATCAACAAACACAGTTTTTAAGCTTAACATTATTCTAGATAGTTCTCCTCCTGAAACAACCTTATCTAAAGGTTTCAAAGGTTCACCAGGATTAGTTGAAATTAAAAACTGTACTTTGTCGCAACCATTTATAAAAAATTCTTCTTCATATTTAACCTGTATTTTAATGTTACTCTTTTCAAGTCCAACATAATCTAATTCTAATTTTATCTTTTTTTCTAATTCTTCTCCAATGTTACATCTTATTTCATGAATTTTATTAGAATAATTCACCATGGAATTTGTTACTTTATTTTTTTCTATATTTAGCTCTTCAATAATTTTATTGCTATTAACTAGTTTATTATATTCATCTGATATTTTGGTCTTATAAGCCAATACATCCTCAATAGTTGCTCCATATTTCTTCTTTAACGAATCAATTAAAAATATTCTGCCATTAATAATCTCTAATTCATCTTTGTCATAAATTGTACTTTCTTGAATATCTCGTATTTCATTTATATTTTGTTCTATATTAAAGTAAGCCTCGTCTAATGAATTTACTAATGGTGGTATATTATCCATTAGCTTCTCAATATTTCTTAATTCTTTAATTGCTTTATTTATCAAATCATATGCTGAAACAAAATCATCATTACTGTTATAAAGTATATTATAGCTACTTATTAAAGAATTATTTATCTTTTCAGAATTACTTAATATTGAAAACTTATTTTTTAATTCTACATCTTCATTTATAACTAATTTTGCATTACTAATTTCATCCAATTGATATTTAAGAAAATCGATTGTTTTTTCTCTTTCTCCATTGTTTATACCTAACTCATCTATTTCTTTATTTATCTCATGTAATCTTTTATATAACAAGCTATATTTATTTAGTAAATCATTTAATTTGTCACTACCATATTTATCTAAGTAGTAAATATGAGAACTGGAATTTAATAGTTTTTGATTCTCATGCTGACCATGGATATTAATTAGCGTACTTGTGATTTTTTTTACATCAGAAATAGAAAATGCTTTATTGTTTATCTTAGTAATACTCTTCCCAGACTTAAAGGTTTCTCTAGCAATTATAATTATATCATCAAATTCTATTTCCATACTTCTCAATATCTCTGTGGTTTCGCTATTTTTAATTTCAAAAATTGCTTCAACAAAAGTCTTGTTTTCTCCTGTCCTTATAAGCTCTTTGCCAGATTTAGCCCCAAGTACAAAATTAATAGCATCGATAATTATCGACTTTCCAGCTCCAGTTTCTCCTGTTAAAATATTAAAGCCTTTTTCAAAATCAATAGATAAATCCTCAATTAATGCAAAATTTTTAATATTAAGCTGTAGAAGCATATAAACCTCCTATTTACCAGAAAGTAACTTTCTTAATTTCTTAACAATTTCATATGCTTTTTCCTCATTTAAACACAGAATAAATATAGTATTGTCTCCTGCAATAGTGCCAGCAATTCCTTCAAAGTTCATAGAGTCTATTGCCTCCGCTGCTGCAGAGCCAGAGCCAGATAAGGTTTTAACTACTACAAAATTTTGAACATTTTCTACATTAATAACTGTATTAGAAAAAACATTAACTAATTTATTTGATATAAAGCCTTCACTTGGAGATATAGTAGCATACTTATATGTTCCTTTATTAGATAGAACCTTAATTAGCTTTAATTCCTTTATGTCCCTAGAAACAGTTGCTTGGGTAACGTCCATTCCCATTTTTTTTAATTCATCTGCTAAATCTTCTTGAGTTTCAATATCCTTCGAATTAATAATTTCTAATATCTTCGAATGCCTTTGTATTTTCATTTTTCATCTCCTTGAATAAAATCAAAAAATTTTTTTGCGTAAAACTTGAAAATAATTGTATCCATTTATTTTTATAAGCTTGCACTTACAATCATATTTTTTAACCATTATCATTTCACATTGCTCTGGTTTCACAGACTCTTGACCATCTAAAGTTAAAAAAAATCTTTCATTTTTTGAATCTACTTTTATACAAATTTCACTATTGCTCTCAAGAATTATACTTCTTGAATGCAGAGAATGAGGACAAATTGGTGTCAAGGATATAATCTCTAGTGTCGGGTAAATTATTGGTCCACCTGCAGAAAGAGCATAAGCTGTAGAACCTGTAGGCGTAGAAATGATTATTCCATCTGATTTAAATGAAGTATAGAACTCTCCATCAATATATACATCATATTTTAATATTCTTGATAAGGCCCCTTTTGAAATAACTATATCATTTAAGCAATTATAGGCCTTTTGAGAATCCCCACTAAATACTTCGCATTGAAGCATCATTCTATCCTCAACTTTATATTCACCCTTGCTAAGCTTTTCAAAAGCTTCTTCTAATTCTAGTATCTCAACACTAGCTAGAAATCCTAAGTTACCCATATTAATTCCTAAAATTGGAACATTAAACTTAGAAATTATCCTTGCGGTTCTAAGAATCGTACCGTCTCCACCTAAAACAATAACCATATCTAAATTTTTTGTATTTTCTTCTTCAAGGCCTATGGTATCCACAAAAATTTTTATTTTAGCCTCATTAAAATGTTTAATGATTTTATCGGTTATTTCATTAATCATTTTTTCATTTATAAATTTACTACTATTAATATTTACCCCTATATTTTTCATTTTGCCTCCAAATTAAAGAGTATTATGGGACTGATCTACAACTAATTTTATTATATTTTTATCAAAAGTAATCTCACTATTGTGATTCTTTGTAAAATATACTAAATACTCTATGTTTCCCTCTGGTCCTCTGATTGGAGAATAATCAAGACCAAGAACCTTTAAGTTGTTTTTAAGTAAAAATTCAATTATGTTGTCTATAACTTCTTCATGAATAGCTGCTTCCCTAACCACACCTCTTTTACCTACCTTTTCTCTTCCAGCCTCAAATTGTGGTTTAATTAAGGCAACCACTTCTGCTTTTTCAGTCATGAGATTTAAAATAGGTGGGATTATTTTAGTTAGTGATATAAAAGAAACATCAATGCTAGCAAAATCACAGAATACACCAATATCCTCATGTGTTAGATATCTAGCATTAGTCCTTTCCATGCACACAACTCTTGGATCAGTTCTTAGCTTCCAGGCAAATTGTCCATAGCCTACATCAATTGAAAACACTTGTTTTGCACCATTCTGTAGCATACAATCAGTGAATCCTCCTGTAGAAGCTCCAATATCCATGCAAATTTTTCCTTCTAAATCTATTTTAAAAGTATTTATTGATCTCTCAAGTTTAAAGCCTCCTCGACTAACATAAGGCATTTGGTGTCCTTTAAATTCTATAGTTGCATCTTCTTTAACCTTTTGACCACATTTGTCAACCCTCTGACCATCTATGAATATTTCTCCTGCCATTATACTCGATTGAGCTTTTTCTCTAGATTCAAACATTCCTTTTTGCACTAAAAGTAAATCTAGTCTATTGCTTTTTGCTTCCTTCATATAATAACCCCTTATACAATTTTGATAATTTTTTCTACTAATCCATCTACGTCTAAACCATTTAATTTATATAACACATCCACGTCTCCATGAGGAATAAATTTATCTTCAAATCCAAAGTTCGCAATACTAGCTCTGTAATTTATCAAATTAGCGTACTCCAGTACTAATGAGCCGAGCCCTCCATGAAGTACATTATCTTCAATTGTAATAATTTTATAGTTCTGCTCTAATAGACTTTTTAACAAACTCTTATCTATAGGTTTTACAAAACATGCGTTTACTAAAGTAGTTTCCATGCCAACATTTCTTAATTTTTGTTGCACTTCCATGGCAACCTGAACCATTTTCCCTGTAGTGATTAATGCAACCTTCCCACCATTATTAATTACTTCCCATTTACCAGGTATAAAATCACTAAGAGGCTTCAAATGTATTTTTACATTATCTCCTCCTCTTGGATACCTAATAGCAATTGGGCATTTTTGATTAATAGCCCATTCAAGCATATATTTTAATTCATCAGTAGACTTAGGGCTCATAATTGTAATATTAGGCATATGAGATAAATAAGACAAATCAAAAACTCCTTGATGAGTTTCTCCATCATTACCAACAATACCTGCTCTATCAATTGCAATTACTACGGGTAAATTTTGCTGACAAACATCATGAATAACTTGATCGTAAGCTCTTTGTAAGAAAGTTGAATATACAACAAAAACGGGTTTTAATCCACCTTTGGACATACCGGCTGCTAATGTTACAGCATGCTGTTCTGCAATTCCAACGTCAAAAAATCTTTTCGGAAACTTAATTGCAAATTCAGTTAAACCGGTACCATCTTTCATGGCTGCTGTAATTGCCACAACTTTATCATCATTAGATGCTATTTTTACCATTGCATCTCCAAAAGCTTCTGAATATGACTCTACAGTACTTTTTGCAGTCTTACCTGTCATCCAATCAAAGGAAGATACACTATGAAATTTATCAGGATTATTTTCAGCAAATATATATCCTTTACCTTTTTTAGTAATGGCGTGTATTAATACAGGACCTTTTATTTCCTTAGCCATTGTCATAACCTTAGTCATCTCTTTAATATTGTGGCCGTCTATAGGACCTAAATATTTAATTCCCATATCTTCAAAAAACATTCCAGGAACAAGTATTTGTTTTATACCTGACTTTAATTTTTTTAATTTATCTGCAAGTCCATTGCCTAAATTTGTTTTTCTTAAAGCTTCATTGAATTCAAATTTAAATTTATTATATTTAGGATCTATTCTTATCTTACTTAAGTAAGTAGATAGTCCTCCTACATTTTTACCAATTGACATTTGATTATCATTTAATACAATGATAAGATTAGTTTTTCTATATCCTACATCATTTAGAGCTTCTAATGCCATTCCTCCAGTTAGTGCACCATCACCTATTACAGCAACAACTTGATAATTTTCATCAGTTAAATCCCTAGCTCTTGCCATTCCAAGGGCAGCTGAAATTGAAGTACTGCTATGTCCAGTTTCAAAAAGGTCATATTTACTTTCACAACGTTTAGGGAATCCACTTATGCCACCGTGTCTTCTAAGATTATCAAATTTGTCTTTTCTTCCAGTTAAAATTTTATGCACGTAGGTTTGATGACCGACATCCCAAACTATCTTATCTTTATCTAAATTAAAAACTCTATATAAGCTTAGGGTTAGCTCAACTACCCCTAAATTAGAAGCTAAATGTCCCCCTGTTTTTGATACCTTTTCTATTAAAAAGTTTCTAAGTTCATCAGAAAAGTCATACATCTGAGCAAATGACATTTTCTTCAATTGATTTAAGTCATTAAAATTATTAAGCATATCATACATACTTTCATCGTTCCTTCTCAATAACATGTCCTAAATAAAAATCCAATAAAAATTTATATTTATTCATATATGGATTATACCATAGGAAGTATTTTTTTTACATTTATTTTAAGAAAATTTATTTATCTTGTTTATTAATAATCTCTTCTACCAATAAATATTGTAATATCCTTTAGGTCATTTGTATTTAAAGATAACTTTTCAAGCAGGTTTACTGCTTCTCTTGTTAAGCTTTCGCATAATTCTACACATTTATCTAATCCAAATTGTGTAACAAAGGTCGTTTTGTTATTTTCTATATCACTTTTTGCATTTTTGCCCAAAATTTCTGTTTCACCAATAACATCTAATATATCATCTTTTATCTGAAATATTAGCCCTAACTTTTCTCCAAACTCCTCTAGTATGCTTATTTCCTCTATGCTAGCTCCTCCTAAAATTGCTCCAACTACTATTGAACTTTTTATTAAAGCTCCTGTTTTGCATTTATGCATATAATATAGTTGATCTTTATCGATAAGTTTTCCTTCAGAAAGTATATCTACAACTTGACCGCCTATCATTCCCTCTACTCCCGCAGCATTAGAAATTATAGAGCAAGCTTCTAAGACTTTTTTATCTCCTTTAAGAGACTCACTAAACATTATACTCATTGCTTCATTTAAAAGACCATCTCCTGCTAGCACCGCAATAGCTTCACTAAAAACCTTGTGGTTGGTTGGCTTACCTCTCCTTAAATCATCATTATCCATACAAGGTAAATCATCATGAATTAGAGAATAGGTATGAATCATTTCTAGTGCACAAGCTATAGGAAGAATATTATTAAAGTCATTTTTAAACATACCATATGTATAAAGCATTAAAGTTGGTCTTATTCTCTTTCCACCAACCTTAATACTATACGACATGGAATCATAAATTACCTTATTATAAGTACCTTTATTTTCAAAATAGTTATCTAACCATTTATTTATCTCTTGTCTTAAATAATTCATATTCATATTATTCATCAACATCTAAATAATCCTTTTCTCCATTCTCTGTTAGGATTTTTATTTTTCCTTCAGCTTCTTTTAACATCATATTCATCTTGTTAGAAATCTTAATTCCTTCTTCATAATTTTTCATTGATTTTTCTAGAGAAACTTCTCCTTTTTCCATTTCTTTAATTATACTATCTAGCTTTTCCATTAGCTCTTCATAGGACTCTTTTTTCCTTGCCATATAGAACCTCCATACTTAAGTTCTTTTATTTTTTTCAATCAAATTTACTGTAAAAGATACACTTCCATCGCTTAAATACACCTTCAATAAATCTCCTTGATTTATTTCATCTACTTTTGTTACTAATTTATTTTCATCCTTATGAATTATAGAAAAACCTTTATCTATAATATTCATTGGGTTATTTGCGTGAAGCAGCGAATTACATTTTAAAATATATTCTTTTTCCTTTTCAATTCTTGTGTCAATCCTAAACTTAAGTCTATCTCTAATATTGTCCAATCTATTATATTCATTGGCAATAAAATTTATAGGATTATTCAAATTCAGTTTATTAAATTGAATATTGAAATAATTTATTTTATTCAAAATTGTATTATTTGTTATCTGCTTTAATCTTGTGGTATAACCCATTATTCTTTCTGTTAAATCCTCAAGGCTGTAAACTACTATTTCAGCTGCTGCAGATGGAGTAGGAGCTCTCATGTCGCTTACAAAATCAGCTATAGTAAAATCAGTTTCATGTCCAATAGCACTTACAACTGGTTTTTTACAGTTAAATATTTCATAAGCCAGAGCTTCATCATTAAATGCCCATAACTCCTCAATAGATCCTCCACCTCTAGCTAATATTATAAGATCTATATCCTCCCTTTTATCTAAGTATCTTATTCCTTCAATCAACTGATTGCTGGCATTCGTTCCTTGAACTAAGGAGGGATATATAAAAATATCTATATTAGAATTACGTCTTCTTGAAACATTAATTATATCTCTAATTGCTGCCCCTGTTGGAGATGTAATGATCCCTATTTTATTTGAGAATTTTGGAATTTGCTTTTTGAACTTCTGATCAAATAAACCTTCTTTTATCAATTTGTTTTTTAAATTTTCAAAGGCTACATGTAAATCACCAATACCTTCTTTTTTCATCTCTTCACAGTAAAATTGATATACTCCCTCATTATGGTATACAGATACCCTTCCTCGTATTATAACATTATCTCCATTTTCAGGAATAGAATCCAAGGAATTTGTATAAGTTTTAAACATAATACAATTAATTTTACTTTGCTGATCTTTCAAAGAAAAATAAATGTGACCAGTAGAATGTAGCTTAATATTTGATATTTCTCCTTTTATTGATGCATTTCTCAGAATATAGTCATTATCAAATATTTTCTTTATATATGTATTCACTTGAGAAACAGTTAAGGTTTTTATTTGCATCCTATTCTATACCCTCACATAGATTTTTTAGAAGCATTGTTGTAGTCACAGCACCTACACCACCTGGAACTGGAGTAACGAAGCTAGCTTTTTCAATAATCCTATCAAAGCAAACATCTCCAGCCAGCTTACCATTTATAGATGTAGTTCCTACATCTATTACTATTGCATTTTGTTTTACAAATTCTTCTGTAACAAACCCTGGCTTACCTATCGCTGCCACTAAAATATCTGCTCTAGAACATACTTCTTTTAAGTTAGAAGTTCTTGAATGACATATTGTTACAGTAGCATTTTCATTAAGAAGAAGCTGTGCAACAGGTTTTCCAACTATATTACTTCTGCCTATAACCACAGCATTTTTTCCTTCGATTTTTTCACCAGTACTCTTAATTATTTCGATTATTCCTCTAGGTGTACAAGGAATAAAACATTTTTCACCCTTATATAGCTTCCCAACACTTACTGTATTAAGACCGTCAATATCTTTTTCAAAAGATATTAAAGATGTGATTTTAGCTTCATCTAATTGTTTAGGAAGTGGTAATTGAAGTATAATTCCATTTATATTATTGTCATTATTTAAATCACCAATTACCTTTGTTATTTCCTCTTCAGTGATTTTTTCATCTAAATAAATACTCTTAACTTCAATTCCTAAGTTAGCACATAATTTATTTTGATTATTAACATAGTGCAATGATCCCCCATCATTACCTACAAGAATATTAGCCATGCAAGGTACTTTTTCTCCATTAGCTTTTTTTACTTCAATACTTTTTCTCATTTCATTTCTCAGGTTTTCAGCAACTGCCTTACCATTTAAAGAAACTCCCATTAGTTAACCCCCTTATTTTTATCCTTTTATCATATTCCCAAGAACTCCATTAATAAATGAAGGTGAATTATCTGAAGAATATTTCTTTGCTAATTCAATTGCTTCATTAACAGCAACTTTATCTGGAACTTCCTCTGTATATAACATTTCATATGTGGAAATTCGAAGAATTGTAATGTCAATTTTTGATAGTCTGCTTAGTTTCCAATTTTTTAGATTGTCTTGTATTTTTTTATCTATTTCTTCTTTCTTTTCTTCAATACCATTTATTATATTTTTAATATACTGAAAATCTAAATCTTCTAAATTTATATCAGTGTTTTCTTTAAAATTTAAAAGTATTTCCTCATAATCTTCTTTATTTATTGTCATTTCAAATAGTAGTTTCATTGCAATTTCTCTAGATTTTCTCCTATTCATATGTTCCTCCTAAAATTTTAATCATTCTATGCTTTTCTATTTACTTTAATTATTGTCAACAAATAGGTTATTATACACCTTTAAACATGGAAACACCCTCTGTTTACAGAGGGTGCAGAACTATTCTTGTTTTTCATTATTCTTATCTTCCTCTTTAGGAAGTACTACATTCTGAATGAATACATTAACGGCAGATACCTTAAGTCCGGTCATTGACTCAACAAATTTTATGACATTTTCTTGAACTTTACTTGCTACCTCAGGAATTTTTATACCGTATTTTACTACAACATGAATATCAATTGTAGCTTTATCCTCATCTACAGTAACTTTAATTCCCTTCGATAAGTTCTTTTTACCACTTAATATTTGAGTTATGCCTCCAACTAATGTGGTGCTCATGCCTTCAATTCCATCTATTTCAGAAGCAGCTAGACCTGTAATAACTTCAACTACTTCATCAGATATTTTCACAATTCCTAGTTCCACTTCTTTGTTTAAATTTTCGTCCATTTAGGTACCCCCTTTGCTTTGATTTTTCAAAACAAATTAATCTTAGGATTATTATATCAAAAGCAATTTAAATTTACAAACATATTTATTCTTTTAATTGGATTTCAACATCTTTTATGTGAGTAACATCCATTATTACATCTTGTATTTGTTTTTGCTGAGCTTCAGTTAATTTATTAGGAGCCTTAATTATTATAGTAACTTTATTGTCTTGTACATACGCAAGTACATCTTCATATCCTTTACTCTTTAATATTGTTTCAATTTGAGCTTGATTACTAGTAGCTAATGCTAAATTCGTATACTTCTTTGATAAATCCGCCCTTACTTCTTTAGATGTATGTTCATCATCTATCAATGCTTTTAAATTTTGTAAAGCTTGAGTATTATTATTATCTCTTACAATTTGATTTTCTTGAAAAAAACTGCTTCCTGTTTTACTTGTAGCAGAATCATTTGAAGAAATAGTACTCTTTCCACTTGACATATCATTACCAGCTACGTAATCTAAGTCTGCATTTAGCTTTGTTGCAAGTATTCCGGCACAAACTATTAAAGCCAGTAATACTACTATAATAGCTCCCTGTTTTTTGTTCATTTTAATACCTCCCATGCATTTATTATTTTACCTTTCACAAAAATTTATATGCCTGATTAAACTAAGTTATGTTATTTTTTCATAGGATAAACATTTACTTGATCTTCTTTTAAATCAAAGAGATTTATTACTGCTTTTTGAATTTGCAGCTTTATTAAATTATTATCTGCTCCTTCAGCTACAATAAATACTCCAGTAACTTCAGGTTTGTACTTTTTTACAACAAAAGGTTTAGTTCCATCTTCTGTATTCATCATAACAATACTTCTTCCATCATTTTTTTGAGTAATTTTTCTTGTACCTCCATCCACATCTTTTTCTTCTGTAAGACTTGTAGAATCATTAATGTTTATTGCAGGTATCTGTTCTTCACCTCCTTTAAAGTAAACCATTACCTTTACATTACCTACACCTTCAATATTTTCTAATGTATCCTTCAATTTATTTTCAACATCCTGTTCTTCCTGATTCATTGTTTCGTTATTCTCTTGTGCACTATTTGTTTTTTCTGCTTCCGTTATTTCATTATTTTTAGAAGAATTAAGTCTAGAAGTAGTAGTTTCTTTAAAAGTATTGCTTAGAATGGCTAGCAATACTCCTACTAAAACTAAGATCAGTAAATTCATAAAACTTTTTTTATTGGTTTTTTCACTGACTTTATCTTTAAGTTTCTCAGAATTAAAAAATTTTTTTAAGTCCATAATTTCACCCCTTATTTTTTGTGCTACATTTTATAAACCATTATTTTTTGTTTATCAATATTTAACTCCTTACTAATGAACTCAACAATTGTACCTTCTAGTTCTTTACTTAATGTATCTTTACTACTTACTTCTTTACTATCACCTACTTTTATCTTTTCAATCTTTTTTATGCTTCCTTCATTAACTCCAACTTTAATCCCTGATATTTCATATTTTCCCTTTTCTTCTTGGTAAACAGAATCTATAGTAACTTTAAATTTATATTTTTTGAATTTTTCTTCTAATTTTGCTCCAGTCATTTCTCCTAAATTGCTTGAAAACACTTCAGCGGTCTTTTCAATACTTGATTTTTTATATTTTTCATAATCATCTTTAAATTTTTTTTCTTCAAAATACTTCGTAGCCGAATTAACGTAGCTGTTTATATTAAAATTTTTATCATATACTTTAATTAATGGATTTATTACTACAGTAATTAATATTAAGCCTAAAATAAATTTTGCATATTTTTTAGTAGAATTGTTGGGCAGTATCAACTCTACAGCTGTAATAAAAAAGATTGCAGTAGAAATATTAAGTATCCAGTTCCTTAGTGCATCTAGCATATTCTTCCCCCTTATAGACCTATAATGCTTTTACCAGCTGATGCCATAATCGATATCATGATAAAAAACATTACTGAAACACTTATTAAACTAGCCATAATTAAAACAAGAGAATCTCCAGCAGCTGTTATACATTTTACCAATCTAGCATCGCTAATTGGTTCAATTAATGCAGAAGTTAACTTATATATAAAGGACATTATTAATAACTTAACTAATGGAGAAATTATTATGATTATAAGAATTATCAATCCAATGCTGCTTATAGCTCCTTTTAATAATAAAGAATATCCAGCAACAGTTGAGATAGCATCAGAAAGACTTTTACCTATGAAAGGCACAAAGCTATCTATTGCAAACTTCATTGTTTTTTCTGCAACAGCATCTATAGTTGCACTAGTCATACTTCTAATGGTTGTAATCCCTATAAAAATTATCATTATTGTTCCTTGAATCCATAGTATTGACCTGTTCAATAATTTAGCTAGTTTGTCTACTTTATATTCTTGAGATATATTATTAACAAATTGAATTACGAAGGATATGCTAACTAAAGGAATGATAAGATCCATAAAAACTCTAGCACTAATATTGGTCACTCCAATGATTATCGGATCCATAATAGCAGCTTGGGTGAAGCCTCCCACAGTAGCCAGCAGCATTAACAATACAGGCATTAGAGCAGCCATAAAATCAGTCATATCTTTAATTGCTTCTTTAGCCGTAGATACTCCTATATAAAATGTTTTTGCAATTAAAACTATTAGTAATGCATAACAAGCATAGTAGGCAATATTAGATAGATTCCCATTGCTAAAGGCACTTTCTAGATTACTTAAAAATGCACAAATTATACAAATGATTATTATCATTGACATCATCTTTCCTGAGGCTACCACTTCTTTAAAAGCAAAGTTTATTACTGCCTTTGTAATATTTTCAGCAGAGAATCCGCCAGTACCATTCTTTACGTATTCCTTTACATAGGTTTTTATATCTACATCATTTAAGATTTCATACTTGGTTTTCATATTTGTTATGTAATTATAGAGTTCTTCTACCTCAATTGATTGATTTTCTGTAGCTGATTTATCTACTGAAGTAGCTTGGACATTGATAGGTATTAAAAATAATAAAATTAATATTAATATTACTTTTTTCATAATATTTCTCCTATTTGTTCTCTACATTATCTTAACTATTGCTTGTAGCACTGCCATTAGTATTGGAATAGCCAATACTAAAATAAGTATTTTACCTGCAAATTCAACTTTGGACGCTAGGTTCCCTTGACCTGCGTCTTTACATATTTCACTACAAAATGATGCTAAATATGCAATACCCAATATTTTAAAAACTATATTTAAGTAGACAAAATCAATATTAGCTTTTAAGGATAACTGTTGGAGAAGCTGTAAAATAGACGTAATTTTATCTAACATAAAGATGAATATAGCTATTCCTGCTGCTATGCTTATATGTATGGCTAAATCATTTCTATGATCTTTAAAAGCAAGCACAATAAATAGCGTAATAAATGCAAATGAAACAACCTTTACGATTTCCATTTTGCCCTCCTATAATTGGAACATAGTTTTCACCGTGCTAAAAAGCTTATTTATTAGATTTATAACCATCATAAGCACTATTACTATTCCAGCCAGATTAGTTATTACCGCATAATCCTTTTTACCAGTTGATTCTAAGATTTTATCTAATATAATTATTAAAATACTTACTGCTGCTATTTTAAAAATCAAACTTACATCTAACATCCTAATACCCCCATATGTTTAAATAATCATTATGACTACTATAGCCCCAAGACTAAATCCCATATACCTATACATTTTAATATTATTTTTCATTACTTCTTCTGCACCTTCTAGTTGATTTTTTAGTTTATTTATTGTTAAAGTAATAATGCTATTTTGTCCATCTATATCTGATTGTCCTAGACTTTTAGATAAATCCAAAAGAATTTCAGTATCTACTTCCTTTAAGTTCATAAGATTCTTGTTTATATTAAGGGCTTTAGTAAATGCTTGAAAAACATTTTCTACCTTGTTTTCATATAAAAGTTCAGAAATATCCTTAAATAATTTACTTATTGGCTTATTGCTTTTATTAGAAACATTTTCAAATATTTCTGGTAAAGTTGAATGAGTATATATTATCTCACTCTTTAATTGATAGAGTACTTGTTCAATTTCATTTAGCTGTTGAAATCTCTTTTTGAGATTTTCTCCTAGAATAAAGCCCATTAGTGTGCTTCCAATTAGGACCAAAGCACAGCCTAATATTTTCAAATACACAATTATCTCCTCCAAAGTTTCTCTTTGTTATTTAGGTTGTAAACCTGTTCTACAGTTCCAGCACCATTTCTACTGCTTAATATAATTGCTCTTTCGAATACTTTGTTTTCTAAAATCTCTTTAAATACTGCTCTTTTCTCTAAATCCTCAATGCCATATCCATGTATTGTAGTTATTAGCTTAACTCCCGAATTCATTGCCATTAGTACACTATCAACATCTTTTAAGGTTCCTAATTCATCACAAATAATTACATCTGGAGCCATACTTCTAATTGCCATCATTATTCCTTCACTTTTCATACAATTATCTAAAATGTCTGTTCTAATACCTATATTCATTTGAGGAATGCCATTATAACAACTTCCAATTTCACTTCTTTCATCGATGACACAAACCTTTATTCCTTGAGAACTTTTATCCGATAATTTAAAGCCATCAGATAAATTTCTACTAATATCTCTAATTAAAGTGGTTTTGCCACATTTAGGAGGCGATATTATTATGGTATTTACGAGATTTCCTTTATCAAAGAAATATTGCATTAATTTATTTGAGCAACCAACTACCTCTTTTGAAATTCTAATATTCAATGAACCAATGCTTTTTATTGTTTTAACTTTATAATTTTCAATTACGCAAGTTCCGCAAATCCCCACCCTATGTCCACCTTTTATTGTTAAATATCCTTGTTTTATTTCTTCTTCAAAAGCATAAATAGAATAACCACTAATCCTCTGAAGAATTGTATTAATATTTTCTCTAGTAATAATATAGTTGAAAATATTTTCTTTATTACCTGAATAAATAATAAGTGGTTTATTTACTTTTAATCTAATTTCTTGTAAGCTATCAAAATCTTTTAATTTCTCTATAATAGATGTAATAGAAATTGGTAAAATATCAAATATATCTTTAGTATTCATTTTTCTTATCCTCCTTTCTTAATAAATTTTTATTTACTCCCTAGTTTATTTATGACTAAAATCAAAAAATAAAAAAAAGAATATCTTATTAAAAAATATTCTAAAAAAATATGTAGGCAAAAGCCTACATAAAATAATCATTTTTAATTTTTTATACTAATATTATTATGACAATTTGGGCAAATAATGCTTTTCTCACTATTAATAAGTTCTTTCTCTATAGCTAAAATTTCACCACATTCACTACACTTTATGTCCACATAATCAAAAGGATCAAATTCCTCTTCTTCTTCTTCAAATCCATAGATTTCATCTTCCATATTTCCTAAGTTTTCATCTAAGATTGTAACATACTCATTTATTTCCCCTTGAATATTTTCAACCTTTTCTAGTCTATTGGCCATTTCTTCAATAATATCAGTGAGCTTAATCAATATCTCTGCTTCTTCAGAATTAACTGATTTATAAATTTTATCAATAGCTTTTTTCACCGATTCTATTTGAGACATTATAGAACTCATTATAACACTTCCTTTAGGATAGCCATTTATTAGACTCTTTCCATGTATGCTCCATTTCTTGTATCTACTCTAATTGTTTCTCCCTCATTTACAAATAAAGGAACTCCAACTATAGCACCTGTTTCTAATTTTGCAGGCTTCAAAGTATTTGTAGCCGTATTTCCTTTAACACCTGGCTCACATTCTACTATAAGTAATTCAACAAAATTAGGTGCTTCAACAGAAAAAGCACTTCCTTTATAAAATTTAATTACTGCAAACATGTTTTCTTTTAAATATTTTATTGCTTCCTCTACTTGATCAAAGTTTAAAGGAATTTGTTCAAAAGTTTCTTGATCCATAAAATAGTATAACTCACCATCACTGTATAAGTATTGCATTTCTTTTCTTTCAATTACTGCTTCTTGAAGCTTAGCAGTTGGGTTAAAAGTTGTATCTGTAACCCCTCCATTAATTACATTTCTAAGCTTAGTTCTAACAAAAGCTGCGCCTTTACCAGGCTTTACATGTAAAAATTCAATTACTGTAAATACTTGTC
>Ga0074193_1001246_pt1 | contig 32798 bp, 27 predicted proteins | sample EPASupsiteHSE605_FD_64523 | JGI IMG/M metagenome (GOLD analysis project Ga0074193, IMG submission 64523) | Bioremediated contaminated groundwater from EPA Superfund site, New Mexico - Sample HSE6-05 | ecosystem: Environmental > Aquatic > Deep subsurface > Groundwater > Contaminated ... | reverse complement strand
AACGTTATTTCCCGCTCCGCCAACACCAACAACCTTTATTGTAACAACATTTTCGGGACCGGTTTCAAGCTGAAACGACATACACATAGCCTCCCATGTTTTTATAAATCTGAACCGCAAAACGCGGTGCAGGCTAGTTTTCTAATTATTCGCTTTATTTTATAACGAATTTTGCTCTAGGTCAAGTATTCTTTGCAAATATGTTATGTGAACTAAATAATTATTTCACTGTTTTTTATGTTTTTTTGCAAAATTCAGCCTGTTTTATTGAAACGGGCTGAACTGCGCCTTTTTATCCTGCGACAGGTCGATTGTACCGGTGTCCTTCGCATCGAGCTTCCCGATGACTCCCACCATCAATTCGAACTTGTAATCAAGGTTTTCATCGGTTCCCAGCTTGACTGTAAACCGCCCGTCCAGATAGTCGAATTCAGCGTTTAGAGCATTGCTCAGATCAAGTGAGGATACATCCGCAATCATACCCTTCGAGGCCATCGCGCCGAGTATTCCCTTAAGAAATTTGAGCTTGGGCTTGTCCTCGTCCGCCACCGAAACGCTTTCGCCCTTTTGGGGCTTTACGGCGGCAAGACCTTTCACTTTGATATAGGAATCAGCGTCCTGCGTCCCGCATTCTTCAAGAAGCCTGCAATTCTGGTCGATGAGCCACAGACCGGAATCTGTCTCCATAACGGCTGCGGTCCCGCTTTCCGAAACCGTGATTACGACGGTGTTGGGGAGCCTGCGTGCAACCTCCACCTTGCCGATATAAATCAGCTTTGAGTAAATTTTCTGAGCTGCGGCGTCCCGGTTTACGAATATGAGGTTGTCCCCGTCTTTTATACCGGAGGCAGAAACGATTTCCTCGCTCGTATAGCGGCCTGCGCCGCTCACCTCGATATTCGACACGCGGAAAAAAACGCTCATGCCGAACACCAGCGCGGCGCAGATGACTATAAACGAAACCGAGCTGAAAACAAAGCCTCGGACTCCGCTGCTTTTTTGTTTTTTTCTCTTTTGTCGGGTAGCCATGCTTCCCTCCCGTGCCTAAAGCAGAATTTTGGTTCAGGTAAACCTAAGCCTGCCAAGTCTTTGGAATACGCCTCTGTCGAAATATCTCTATGCGGAGAGCTTTTATCAGACCACGGAAGCCAGAGTTTCGGGGTCGTAGCTTACGTCCGCGCCCAGACTCAGAAGCATCCTGTCAAATTCGTCGTAGCCGCGGACGATGTGTCCAGCGTCGTAGACTGTCGTCACCCCCCTGGCCCCCAAAGCGGCAGCAACCAGCGCCGCGCCGCCGCGGAGGTCTGTTGCCGTGACCGGAGCAGCGACAAGCTCATTCACGCCGGTTACAACGGCGACTCTGCCGACGACGCTGATATCGGCGCCGAACCTGCACAGCTCCGGAACGTGGCGGTAACGGTTTTCAAAGATGTTTTCGGTGAACACCGTCGTCCCTCCGGCTTTTAGGGCCGCCGCCATAAGAAGTGGCTGGGCGTCGGTGGGAAATCCCGGGTAAGGACGGGTAACTACGGGTCGCGGCGCGTGCAGCTTTCCGTTTGATGTGATGCTTACGGAATTTGACCTGCGTTCAATCTCGCAGCCCATACTCTCAAGTGCGGCGGTCACCGTTTCAAAATACGCGGGTACAAGGCCCTTCAGCGTAACACAGCCTCCGGCGGACGCCGTACAGCAAAGCGCGGTCGCGGAAACGATGCGGTCGGTCATCACTCTGTGTCCGACTTTTTCCTGCGGTACAAAGCCGTTTATAGTTATTGTCGGGGTTCCGGCACCGGAGATTGAGGCTCCGAGCTTGCGCAGAAACTCCTGAAGGTCGATTATTTCGGGTTCTCTGGCCGCATTGGTGATTACGGTTTCCCCTGCGGCTCCGCAGGCCGCGAGCATCGCATTCTCAGTAGCGCCGACGCTGGGGAAGGAAAGGTTTATCCTTGCGCCTTTGAGTCCGCTGTCGCGGCAGAAAAGGCTCCCGCCCTGCTCGGTAATCTCGGCTCCCAGACTCCTGAGCGCCTCCAGATGCAGGTCTATGGGTCTTGCTCCAAGTTCGCATCCGCCCGGATAGGACAGCGCTGCTTCGTGCGCTCTCGCCAGAATCGCACCGAGAAAAATCACGGACGAGCGCATTTCGCGCATGAGGTCGTGAGGAATGTCTGTTCGGTTCATTCCTCTGGAGTCTATAAGTACGGTATCTCCGTCGCGCTCCGCCTTGCAGCCCAGATGCCTCAATATGGCCATTGCCGCCTCGACATCGCTGAGCTGCGGGCAATTGAGCAGTTCCGTTTCGCACCCGGATATTATTGCCGCCGCCATTATGGGAAGCACCGCGTTTTTAGATCCCTGTATTCTTATGTCGCCGTAAAGCCTTCTGCCGCCCGAAACTTTCCAAACGCTCATGTTTACCCCTCCGCACAGTGGATTTTACGCCATACTATGCGGAAAGTGTAAAATGTGCTAATTACAGTACCCCGAAATTAGTTACCGGGGCTTAATCGCACCTTTACCCGCATTGATGGCAGGCTTTATCCGAGTGTGTTTTTCGCCGTTATTTCACAAGGTCGAGAATAATATCGGCAATTTTTTCGGTCGCGTCGCTGACGCCGATTTTTTTCATCTGCTCCGACATTGCCGCCAAGGTATCCGGGCGGCATAAAAGCAGAGAAACCGAGCCGAGGAGTTTATCCTCCGTGATTTCGCTTTCGGGAATAACAACGGCGGCGCCGGCTTTTTCAAGCACACGCGCGTTTTTGTCCTGATGGTTATTTGTTACATTCGGCGAGGGGACGAGTATCGCGGGGCTGCCGAGCGCTGTGAGTTCGCTAAGGGTTGACGCTCCGCTGCGGCAGACTACGAGGTCGGCAGCCGCCATTACGAGAGGCATATCGTATATGTATTCGCGCACGTCCATACCGCGTTCCGCGGCGTTTTTTATGCCCGCCGCTTTCATATCCTCAAGCATTTTTCCGTAACCGCTTCTTCCCGCGGAGTGGATAAGCCCGAAAAACGGGTCGCCGAGGGCTTTTACGATAAAGCCGACCATGGTTTTGTTCATGAACGCTGCTCCGAGCGAGCCCCAGACCGAAACGACAAGCGGCTTGTCAAGCGGAAGTCCCAGCTTTTCTTTTGCGGCAGCCTTGTCGGAAAAGCGGAATTCCCGCCTTACCGGCGTTCCTGTGACCACGACTTTTTCCCTGTGCTTATAATACTGCCTTGACTCCTCAAAACCTACAAGAATTCTGTCGGCTGTTCCGGCAAGCATTTTTGTCGTAAGCCCCGGGACGGCGTTGCTCTCGTGTACGGCCGTGGGAATTCCCAGCGAATGCGCCGCTTTCAGAACCGGATAGCAGACATAGCCGCCAGTGCCGATAACGGCGTCGGGCTTGAAGTCGAGAATAATTTTCTTTGACTGTGCCATCGCGGAAAAAACGTTTTTCACCGTATCGGCATTGTGTTTAAGCCCTTCAAGGCTTATATCCCTGCTGATGTTCGTGATTTTAACCGTCTTTATCGGAAAGCCCTCGCGCGGGACGAGCTCCGACTCCATGTGTCCCTCTGCGCCGACGAAGAGTATCTCGCAGTCTGGCATCAGCTCCCTTAGCCTCTGCGCAACTCCAAGCGCGGGATTTATATGTCCTGCGGTCCCGCCGCAGGTAAAAATAAATTTCATTGATTTCGTTTCTCCTCTCAGACCGCCTTGCCTGCGGAGCACGCTTAAGCTCCGACCTTTTCCCGTTCTCGCTTTTTGACGGTTTTTTCAACCGGAATGTCACGCGAGACACTTAGAATGATTCCCATTTCTCCGAGCTGCATCAGAAGCGCCGAGCCGCCGTAGCTGAAAAACGGTAGCGAGATGCCGGTGCAGGGCACCAGATTTGTGCAAACCGCAACATTGAGTATGACCTGCAGCGCAAGAAGCGAGGTTATACCCGCGCAGACCAGAAAACCGTATTTACTGCGCGAGTGCATAGCAATCCAGTATCCACGCACGATGAGAAGGGCAAAAAGCGTAAGTATAAGCGCGGCGCCGATGAAACCGAGCTCCTCGCATACAATTGAAAAAATAAAGTCGTTGTGTTCCTCGGGAAGATAGAGGTATTTTTGACGGCTCTGTCCGAGTCCCATGCCGAAAAGCCCGCCGGAGCCGACTGCATAGAGCGACTGGACTATCTGGTAGCCCGTGTCGCCGGTATCGGCAAAGGGATTAAGCCATGCGGAAATTCGCTCCGACGAGTACTTCAAAACCGTGATGGCGATAACGAAAAGTCCGCTCACTCCGATAAGCCCGCCGACGAACCATAAAAGTCTTGTTCCTCCGATGAACATCATGACGGCGCCCAGAATTATAATTATAATCGAGGCCGAAAGGTGCGGTTCCAGAAAAAGCAGCCCGACTATCACGGCAAGCACCACAGCAAACGGCATAACGCCATATTTGAAGGTGCCCATGAGATTTTTATAGCGGCAAATGAGCTTTGCGAAGGCGAGAATAACGCCGATCTTGGCAATTTCCGAGGGCTGGATGCTTATTCCGCCAATCAATATCCAGCGCTTTCCGCCGCCCCCGACCGATCCGATTACCAGCACCGCCACCAGAAGAACTATGGCGATACCGAGCACCCAGAAGGAGAACCTCCTGTAAAAACGCAGCGGAAAACGTGAAGCGGCCAGCATCACGCCGACTCCCAGCACGGCAAAGATGAGTTGCTTGACAAAATAGTACGTAGCGCTGCCGCCCGTTTCGTTGTTCAAATCGTAATAGGCGCTTGCGTAGCTTGCCGACAAAACCATTATTACGCCGATTACAAGAAGAAGCAGCGTCAGCATCAAAAACGGTATATCCATAGGTCCGCGGGAAATCAAAAAATCGCTGCTGTGGTCTTTCAATGTGTTGTCCCTGCCCTGCACTGCCAAGCCCCCTTTATATCGGATTAGCTTAAGTTATTTCAGGCTCCGAACCTGCCGTATACTCCGAAAAATGATATGATTGAGAAAAAGGCGGATATGCCTGTGAACAGAGCAAAAAGCTCTTTTTCCGTCCATTTTTTGCCCGTCCAGCCGCCCATTTCAAGATGATGATGGAAGGGCGCCATTTTAAAGACTCTTTTGCCGTGGCTCAGCTTGAAATAGCCGACCTGAATAACGTCCGAAAGCACCTCGAGGATGTAGATTATTCCGACAGTTATGATGATGAGAGGCATATCCAGCGCGATTGCCATTCCGGCGACGGCGCCGCCCAGAAACAGCGATCCGGTGTCGCCCATAAAGACCTTGGCGGGGTTGAAGTTATAGATTAGAAAGCCCGAAAGTCCGCCGAGAAGCGCGGAGGAAAAAATACCGAGCGAAAGATATTCCCTGCCCCAGACAAAGGCGGCGGCGGTATAGAAAAGGAATACCGGAATCGAGGTGCCGGTTACAAGACCGTCCACGCCGTCGGTAATGTTCACGGCGTTCACCGTCGCGACGATGACGAAGATTAAAAAAGCAAAATAAAGCCATTCGGGCATTATCCACTCGACGCCCCAGAAAGGCACATACAGGTTCGGATGTATCAGTCCGACCCTGCGGAGCAGGTAAACGAACACGGCGGCGACAGCGACCTGAAGCAGAAACTTCTGTCCCGCGGTGAGGCCGAGGTTCTGCTTTTTTTTCAGCTTCTCGTAATCGTCGAGGAAGCCGACAGCGCCGAAGGCGAGAGAAAGGAAGAGGACGATGATGTGCGCGTAATCGCCCTGTATCATGCTCGGAATACCGACGCTTAAGCACACCAGAACAACGCCCGCGATGAAGATTATACCGCCCATCGTCGGCGTTCCCGCCTTTGACATATGCCAGATGGGGCCGTTTTCCTTGATTGCCTGCCCCGCCTTGATCTTGCGGAGCCACGGCACAAGAAATCTGCCCACTAGCACGGCTGTCAAAAATGCTATCGTAAAAGCCAGAATCAGCTTCTCTATCATCGGTTTACGTCCTCCGTCTACGCTTTGTTCAGTCCCGCCAGATGCTCCGCGACGATTTCTCTCTCGTCCATGTGGTATTTGGTTTTGCCGATAATCTGATAAGTCTCATGTCCTTTGCCCGCAAGGATTATGACGTCGCCCTCCATATGGCTGTCAATGGCAAAGGCAATGGCCTGCCTTCTGTCCTCGATGACCTTGAAGCGGTTTTTGGGGACTTTAACGCCCTCAAGTATATCCGCAATTATGTCGGCGGGAACCTCGGTTCTGGGATTGTCGGAAGTGATTATAGCATAGTCGGCAAGCGTTGTCGCGATTTCTCCCATAATTGGGCGTTTTGTCCTATCTCTGTCCCCTCCGCAGCCGAAAAGTATGACAACTCTGCCAGAAGAAACTTCCTTAATGGAGCGAAGCACGTTTTCAAGCGCGTCGGGCGTGTGCGCGTAATCGATGAGAACAGTATAATCCTCGGGAGTCGGAACGACCTCCATCCTGCCCTTGACGCCCTTTGCGGTTTTAAGCGATTCGCAGACCGCCGGCAGCGAAAGTCCGAGAAGCAGACCGGCCGAGATGACCGACATCGCGTTATAGACCGAGAATTTTCCGGGTATCTCAAGGCTTACTCTCTCGAGACTGTTCATCGCAAGCGCGCAGAACTTTACATTCGAGGGCGAAAGCCTTATATCCTTGGCAACTAAGTCGGCCTCGAGCTTCGTTTCCGAATAGGTGAAGACGGGGCACTTCGCGCGCTGCGTCATGTAGCCGCCCCATTCGTCGTCGATATTGATTGCCGCCTTGCTGCAGCGTCCGAAAAGCAGAGCCTTCGCGCCGGCGTACTCCTCCATGGTTTTATGAAAATCCAGATGATCCTGCGTGAGGTTGGTGAAAACCGCGACTTCAAAGTGAATTCCCGCTACTCTGTCGAGAGCGAGCGAGTGTGAGGACACTTCCATAACAACGTATTTGCAGCTGCCCTTCGCCATATCGCAAAACAGCTTCTGAAGCTCGTATGATTCAGGCGTCGTACGCTCCGTGGGGAGCACCCTTTCACCAATCATGTTCTGGTTTGTACCTATGAGTCCGCATTTTTCTCCCGTGCAGTCCTCCAGAACGTGCTTAATGAGCATGGTTGTCGTCGTCTTCCCGTTTGTACCCGTAACCCCGACGAGCACCATTGACGAAGCCGGATTGCCGAAATAATTGCCCGACACGAGTGCCAGTGCCTCTCTTGAGTTTTTCACCAGAACATAGGGGATGCTCTCTTCCGGCTTTTCTTCGCAGAGAATGACGGACGCCCCCGCCTTGACTGCGGCGACGATAAACCTGTGCCCGTCGCTTTCAAAGCCGCGTACGGCGACGAAAAGATCACCCTTCTGCGTTTTGCGCGAATCGTAGCTTATATTGCCGATCTCCGTTTCCGGATCGGCGTTTTTTTCGATAACTTCAACATTTGCCAGAAGTTCTGTGAGTTTCATAATAGACCCCCGTGTGTGTTAAGACGGTATCAGTATCGTCCGAGGTCGCTCGTGTCGGCCACCGTCACCTCGATGACACTTCCGTGTTTGACAGACGTTCCCGCCGCGACGCTCTGGCTTGTTACGAACACAGTGGTCGGGCTTGTTATCGGAACTTCGGACTTGATGTAAAGGGCGTAAGAGCCCAGGTTCTGCCTTGCCATGCTGTAGGTCATTCCCGTGAGGTCCGGCACTACTTCCATTTCGGACGACGGTTCCGCATCGCAGTATATGATTATCTGGCTTTGGGCGGCAACAACGCTGTTCGCCGCAGGAATTTGAGCCGTAACAGCGGCGCCCGTTCCGATTATTCTTGCCGTAAGTCCGCCGCTCGAAACCTTTGAAAGGGCCTCGGCGGATGTCATGCCCACCACATCGGGCACAGTTTTGTCGACGGTTTGCAGTTCCTCTTCAGTATACTGCGGCTCATAACCCATGTAGGGGAGAATATCCGCAAACATTTTTCCGACCGTGGGCGCGCCCATCTGACCGCCGCTAATATAAATGCCCGTTGCGTTACTCGGTGTGTCCAGAATGACGAGTATTGCGATTTTCGGATCGTTAATCGGCGCAACTCCGATGAAGGAAACGAAGTATTCCTTTTCACCGCCGGCCGCGTCCTGAGCAACCTTCTCGCTGGTCCCCGTCTTGCCTCCGATACGGTAACCCGCGACATAGGCGTTTTTACCTGTACCCTCGACTCTGTCGCCGACAACCTTTTCAAGCAGCGAGCAGACCGTTTTGCTGGTTTCCTCGCTTATAACCTGACGTACCACCGTCGGCTCAGTTTTTGAAGCCGAGCTTCCGTCCGAGTTAAGAACGTCTTTGACGAGATACGGCTTCATGAGATACCCGCCGTTAGTGCAGGCGGAAACCGCCGTTATCAGCTGCAGCGGAGTAATGTTGAAGGTCTGTCCGAAGGACGCCACGGCAAGTGATGACTTTTGATCGGGATTGCAGAAATAGTTTTTTGACCACCAGATGCTTCCGCTCTCTCCCCCGAGGTCGATACCCGTGTCGCCGGAAAGCTGGGCGTCCGGGTCGCTGGAGGAATCAAAAAAACCGAAGGCTTCGCAGTATTCGTAGAATTTTTCGGCGCCTACCCGCAGGCCGATATTGACAAAGGCAACGTTGCAGGAATGCTGCAGAGCCTGAGTAAGCGTCTGAGAGCCGTGTCCGCCTGCTTTCCAGCAGTTTATCGGCTCGTCTCTTCCCGGTACGTCCACCGTACCGCCGCAGTAGAACGTGTCGTCTGTCGTCACAACACCTTCGTTCAGAGCCATTGAAAGTGTGATTATCTTGAAGGTCGAACCCGGTTCATAGGTGTCGCTGATTGCCTTGTTGCGCCATTGCTTGAGCTGCGCCTCATTCAGGAGTTCCGCCTTTTTTGTCTCGTCTGTTTCGGCATCGATTATCGCCTGCGCGTCGGAATCGACGATCTGGTAATTATTCAAATCGAAGTTGCCGAGGCTCGCCATGGCGAGGATTGCGCCGGTGTTCACATCCATTGCTATTGCGCAGGCACCGTTTTGCACGTCGTAGTCGCGTACGGCCTGTTCAAGGTGCTTTTCTATGTAAGACTGTATTGTAGAATCGATAGTCAGAACAACGTCCTTGCCGTTTTCGGAGTCGTAATAATCCTCGAAGTTAGTAAAGAGCATATCCGTTCCCGCGGCGTTTTTTGCTCTGACTATTCTGCCGTTCACGCCGGTCAGGATACTGTTGTCAAAGCTCTCGATGCCGGAAAGTCCCGTGTTGTCCGTCCCGACAAAGCCGATTACCTGCGCGGCAAGGCTGCTGTAGGGGTAATATCTTTTACTGTCTTCTTCGATTTTTATACCCTTGAGGTCATACTTATTTTTGAATTCGCGTACTTTATCGGAGACTTCGGGCTCAACCTTACGCGCAATCATCTGGTACCAGGATTTTGTTTTCGCGGCCTTTGCAAGTATGTCGTTCTCATCAACGCCCAGAATTTCCGACAGGCCCTGCGCTATCAGGGTCGTGTCCTCATTATAGAGCGCAATATCTCTGGGACAGAGGTAAATATTGTCGACGCTTGCGCTCATGGCAAGTATTTTCATGTTCGTATCATAGATTGTTCCGCGTGCCGCGGTGACCGTTGTCTCGCGTACCTGCTGCTCAATCGCCGCCGTTTCATAGACATCGTGGTCAATTACCTGCAGTTTGAAGAGCCTTGCGCCCAGTACTAAAAAAGCAACTATGCCGCACACTATCAGAAGAAAAAGTGTGCGGCGAAGCATCATAGCGTTGGGAGTTTCGGGAGAAGGTGTTTTTCTTTTTTTGTCCGGCATTTTATCTCCCTCCATGAGCCTCAGAATTGAAGTTACCTTAATGATATAATACTGCCGGCTCTACCTGAAATATTCCGCAAGCGATGAAAGCGCGTCAAAAACTCTGTCTCCGAAGCTGACTTTGTCCTCTGCTCCGCTTAGTATGACTGCCTTGTCGGGTACGGTGTTTTCAAGATAAACCACCTGCTCCTCTCTCGGTCTCTGCATGCCGAGCTGAGTGGTCGCATATTCTTCGATCTCGGTGAGGTTAAAAGCCTTTTCATAGTTGATCAGGAGCCTGTTCTGAGCTACATTGAGCTCGCCGAGCTGCTGCTCAAGCTGGGCTGAGGTATCTGTCACTTCCGTGAGCTGAACCTTTGCCATGAGAGAGAAAACAACGAGTATCGCGGCGCAGGCATATCCAATAATCGCGAGGGGCGCGATGCTCTGCTTCGTTTTGACCTGCGCAGACGTTTTTACCTGCTCCCTGATTCTCGGAGGAGCGGGAATTATGACCTGCCTTTCGACCGGTCTGTCCATTCTCTCGCGATAGGTTTCGGCTTTGCCGTAGTCATAGGCAAGACTGCCGTAAACCGTGTTAGCGCCGTACTTCGCGTTATTTACCGGTGCAGCCATCATTCTCTCCTTTCGAACCGTTTGAGCTTTGAAATTAAACTCTTTCTGCAATCCTGAGCTTTGCGCTCCTCGATCTGGGATTTTCTTTGACCTCCGCTTCAGCGGGAAGCAGCGGCTTTTTATTGACGCTCCGCAGCGTCTGGACAAAACCGCAGACGCAGATTGGAAAGTCCCTCGGACAGGTGCAGCCGTTTTCTCTGGAGGCAATCGCGTTTTTTACTATCCTGTCCTCCAGGGAGTGGAAAGAAATAACTGCAAGTCTTCCGGAGGGTTTCAGCCTGTCTGCGGCCGTGCTCAGGACCTCTGAAACCGCCTCGAGCTCCTCGTTGACTGCGATGCGTATTGCCTGAAAGCTCCTTTTTGCCGGATGCTGAGCCTCGCGGAGCGCCTGTCCCGGCATTGCGCTTTTTATAATATCCACCAGCTGCAGGGTGGTTTCAATTCTTTTGTTTTCGCGGTTTCTCACGATTGCTTCGGCAATCCTCGGAGCGTAGCGCTCCTCGCCGAAATCGTAAAGAATACGCTTGAGTCTGTCGTAAGACCAGTCGTTTACTATGTCGGCCGCCGTTACCGAATCACTCTGATCCATCCTCATGTCGAGCGGCGCGTCCGTCATATAGGAAAAGCCTCTCTCCGTTTCGTCGAGCTGAGGGGACGAAACTCCGAGGTCGAAAAGCATTCCGTCGACCTTATCTATCCCGAGGTCATTCAGTATGTCGCTCAAATCGCGGAAGTTCGCGTGGACAAGGGTTATTCGGTCCATTAACGGTTCAAGGCGCATTACCGCTCTCTCCAGAGCCTTGATATCCCGGTCAATGGAGATTAGGCGTCCCGTATTGAGCCGTCTTGCTATCTCATAGGAATGGCCGCCCATGCCGAGCGTCGCATCCACATAGATGCCGTCCGGCTTTACATTGAGGCTGTCGATGCACTCGTTAAGCATGACCGAATAGTGTCCGTATTCCACTAAAACTCCAGCTCCTCCATAACGGCCGCAATATTCTCCGGTTTAGTTTCGATGACATTGACGGCACTCCAGTCGTCGCTGTCCCAAAACTCGGCGTGATTGTTGCAGCCCACGACCGCCACATTCTTGGTCAGGCCCGCAAAATCACGGAGGTTCTGCGGTATGAGTATTCTTCCCTGCGCGTCAAGCTCGCACTTTGCCGCATAAGCGAACAACGGGCGCATTTTTCTCTGTTTTACATAGGGCATCGAGTTGACCTTTTCGGTAAAAACATCCCAGCTTTCGGATGAATAGGCGGAGAGACACTTGTCCATTGACAGGGTGACATAAAAAACGTTGCCAAGGTCTTCGCGCAGGCGTGCCGGAATTGATAAGCGTCCCTTTGAATCCAAGGTATGCTGATATTCACCTGTCAAGTTTGTTCCCTCCCCTTCGTTTCATATGCTCAGCTGTAAACCGTTATTGCCCATATTTCTTCATTTTTGTGGGAGTATTCAACATTTTGCCCCACTTTGTACCACCGAGTGCTTTCATTATAACTTCACATAAAAACGAATGTCAATAGCAAAAAATGTCGTTTCTCTCCTCAAATTTCTATATATTCCAAGCATATTTCGCTCTTTCCACTATACCTAGTATAATTAAATTGTTTACATAATTATTTAACCCAAGATATAGAAGAAGCGCCCGAGAAAAATATTTTCTTCGGGCGCTGTTTTTTTAACAAATATTCTATTCTTCGGAAAGCTCTCCGGCTGCTGCTCCGTCAGCGGGCTGGATTGTTGGAGCGGGGCGTGTTCCAGCCAGGTTGCGGAAGCGCGAGCGCGACTGCCGCACCTCGCTGAGGGCGGAGGCAACCGCCTCCTCGGTGCGTCTGAGCGCATCGTCAACATATTCGTTGGCCGCTCTGACGAGTTCTCTCGACTTGCTTTCTGAATTTGTAATGATTTCGTTTGCGTGAGCTCTTGCAATACGGGTGATCTCCTGCTCTTCGACCAAACGTCTTGCCTGCTCCTCCGCGGCTTTGCGGATTGCCTCCGCTTCGCGCTTGGCATTCCCCACGAATTCGTCGCGCGCCGCGAGAAGGCGCTTTGCCTCGGCAAGCTCAATGGGGAGCTGGGCTTTGATTTCGTCAAGAAGGCTGAGAACGCTTTCGCGGTTTATCATGCATTTGTCTTTTCCGAGCGGAACGCTCCATGCATCGGCAACTGTGTTGTACAGGACTTCCAGTAACTCGGTTACTTCGTTTTCCATCTCATCCATATTTTTTACCTCCCGTTCAGAATTTTTCTATCGATTTCATCCGACACGATCTTCGGAACATAATCGGAAAGATCAGCGCCGTACGCTGCAAGCTGTCTGACTGCCGTGGAACTCACATAAGTATATTCCAGCTTTGCCGTTATGAAAAAGGTCTCGAGCTGGGAATTGAGCTTTTTATTGAAAACCGCCATGGTGGTTTCGTATTCGTAGTCTATATGGTTTCGCAGTCCCTTGATGATAACGGGGTTTTCATACTGCCTTGCGAAATCCGCAAGGAGCTCGATTGAGAAGGCAACTTCAACATTCGGCAAATCGGCTACAACTTTCTTAATAAGCTCGACCCGCTCGTCTATGTCGAAAAATGGAGCTTTTTCTATGTTCATAACAACGCTCACCACAAGTTTGTCGAAAATCCTCGCGGCTCTGTTGATGATGTCGAGGTGTCCGAGCGTTATGGGGTCGAAAGTTCCGGGATATATCGCGGTAATCATCGAAAATCATCCATTCCTTTCGCTGACTAGGTCTTTTTTCCGCAGACTGTGAGCTTAACTTTCCCGTATTTGTAAACCCGTCCGACAAAATACGGCTCGGTCAGCGGAGATATCTCCGTCTCGTTGTTAGTCTCGCAAATAATTATACCACCATCTGACAATATGTCAAACTGAATAATTTTTCTCAGAACGGCTTCCACAAGCCCACTTTTGTAGGGAGGATCGAGAAAAATGAGATCAAACTTCCCACAATGCTCCAGAAAAGATAGCGCGTCGTTTCTTGCGACCTCTCCGGCAAGCCCGCAGTGTGTGAGGTTGTTTTTTACGATTTTGACTGCCTCGCTGCTTTCGTCGACAAAGACCGCGATTTTTGCTCCGCGGCTCAGAGCCTCGATACCGAGCTGACCCGTTCCCGCAAAGAGGTCGAGAACGCGCCTGCCCTCAATATCGAACTGCACGATGTTGAAAATCGATTCCTTGACCTTATCGGTCGTGGGGCGGATGTCCATGTTTTTCGGCTCTTCCAGCCTTCTTCCGCGAGCGGAACCCGTTATTACTCTCATATTTTTACCTCCGTGTCTTCGTCGGCCGCTTCCTTCGCGCCGTGGAAATAGTCATACACCGCTTTTGCCGTGTTCTTGGGAACAACCGCGTTCAGTTCGTCAAACGTGGCGCTTTTGATTGCCTTGATTGTCTTGAAATGATTAAGCAGCTCGTTGCGTCTTGCTTCGCCCACGCCCTTTATATCCTCGAGCTTCGAGCCTATCGTCGCGCTGCGCAGGCTGCGGTGGAATTCGATAGCGAACCTGTGCGTTTCCTCCTGTATATTGCCGATAAGCGCGAAAACCGCGGGGTTGCCCGTCAGTCCCACTTCTTCGCCGTTTGGATAGATGAGCGCGCGCGTGCGGTGGCGGTCATCCTTGACCATGCCCAAAACCGGCAGGCTTATGTTCAGCTCTTTCAAAACACTCTGCGCTATTGAAGCGTGGACGGCTCCACCGTCTATAAGCAGAAGATCCGGCAGCTCGGAAAACTTCTCGTCGCCCGCAAGATAGCGGTTGAACCTGCGCTCGAGGACCTGCCTCATGCTGCCGAAATCATCCTGCACAGTCAGCTCTTTTATCTTGAATTTCCGGTAATCGCACTTTCGCGGCTTGCCGTTAAAAAAAACCGTCATTGAGGCGACTATGCCGAAGTTGCCCGTGTTTGAAATATCAAAAGCCTCGATACGCTTCGGCAGCGCCTCAAGCTTCAGCGTGTCTGCAAGCCACTCCAGCGTTTTAAGCCTGCGCTGAACAGCCGTTGTGAATCTTATGCACTCCTCCTTGGCGTTGAGCATCGCCTTTTCGACGAGAAAATGCTTGTCGCCTCGCTGCGGGACTTCAATATAGACTCTGTGACCCGAAGCCTCGGTGAGCATCTGCTCTATATCGGCCATGTCCTCGGTCTCGAAAGGCAGCAGCAGGGTCTTTGGCCACGCGCCGCGTATTGAATAGTATTGGCGTATCAGCTCGGAAACCGCTTCGGCATCACCCTCCAGCGGCTCGTCCATCATTTCGAAATCTTTTCCGGCGAGATTTTCACCTGAATAATGCAGAACCGCGAAGCAGGATTTGGCACCGCGGAAAAAGCCCACAGCGTCCGTATCCGAACCGACGGCTCCAATGACGGACTGACGGTTATTAAGCCCCTCGAGCGCGTGCAGCCTGTCCCTTAAGATTGCCGCTTGTTCAAATCTGAGCTCCTCGGAGGCTCTGAGCATCTCGCCTTCAAGCTCCGCTACCAGCTCCGCCGACTTTCCACTTAATATCATCTCGGCTTCCCTTATGTGACCGCGGTATTCTTCAAGCCCCGCCTTGCCCGCGCAGTAGCCCGGACAGCTGCCCAAATGGAAATTCAGACAGGGTCTGCCCTTCCCGAAATCGCGTGGGAATTTCCTTCCGCAGGTCGGAAGCATCAGCGCCTTGCAGACAGTTTCGATTATACTGTACGATAGTCCCCTTCCGCCAAAGGGACCGAAATATTTTGCTCCGTCCTCAGCAACTTTATTTGCGATAGTAAGGCGCGGACATTCGCTTTTAACGTCGAGCCTGATGAAGGGATAGGCCTTGTCGTCGCGCAGCAAAATATTATAGTGTGGCTGATGCCGCTTGATAAGCGAATTTTCGAGCACCAGCGCCTCAAATTCCGAGGAGGCAACGATAACGTTGAAGTCCCACACCTTTTCGACCATTGCGGAGGTTTTCGCCTCATGCTCTCCGCGGAAATAGCTTGTTACCCTGTTTTTAAGCGCCTTTGCCTTGCCTACGTAGATGACCTCGCCTTTTTCATCAAGCATAAGGTACACTCCCGGCAGGAGCGGCAGGCGGTTCGCCTTTTCTCTCAGTTCGTCGATAAGCAAGGTATCACCTCCGTTTTTCATACATAAAGCTATTATACCATAGCTGCGAAGCAGCGTTATGGTATATTATTTGAATCTGTATAATGTCCAATTATGGACATTATTCCATATTTTTACCGTCAGTCAAGCGCTTTTTCATAAACCGCGCTTTTTAAGCTACGGTGAAAATAAAAAAACGGGGCGTGTTCTTGCACGCCCCGAGCTATATGGATAATTTTCACTCTGTGAAATCAGATGCTATGAGCGCCTCCAAAGTGCTGAGAGCGTCTTTCTCATCGCTTCCGTCTGCAACGAGGTTAACGGAAGTGCCCTTTACAATGCCGAGAGACAGTACACCCAAAAGGCTCTTAGCGTTGACCTTACGGTCATCCTTCTCGATCCAAATACTGCTTTTGAATTCATTTGCCTTCTGAATGAAAAAAGTTGCGGGTCTGGCGTGCAGACCGACCTGGTTATTGATAGTTACTTCTCTTGTAAGCATTATCGTCACTCCTTATGTTATGACAAAATGGCAATCCCCAATGTTTTCTTAAGTCATTTTATCAAAGTAAACTGGTTACGTCAATTGTTTTACTTTATTTTGTAATGTTGCACAGCTTGAATATTCTATATACGAGTCTTTTACTTAAGTTCGACAAGCGTCACGCCCGTTTCGCCCTCACCGTAGCGTCCCAGTCTGAAAGACTTGACGGCTTTATTTGTCTTTAGGCTCTGCTGAACTGCAGCTCGAAGGGCTCCCGTTCCCTTTCCGTGGATTATCGTGACCCTTTCGAGCTTCGCCATCACCGCGCTGTCGAGATACCTTTCGAGCACCGGTATCGCCTCGTCCGTCATCATTCCGCGAAGGTCGATTTCCGGGCTTGTGGACATCGTCCTGAGCGCGACGGCGCTCTTTGAGGAGACAGAGGGCTTCTCGGGCGCGCGCTCCTCAAGGAGATATACCTCGTCCTCGCGCGCGGAAACCTTCATTATTCCGGCTTTCAGCGAAAGCGTTCTGTCCTCCGAAACGGCGAGTACCGAAGCTTTGACGCCCATTGAGAGTATTTCCACCGTGTCACCGGCTCTGACGGGTCTTGAAGACTTTTTCGGCTCTCCGGGATCCTCTCTGCGGTCAGTCAGGCGAACATTTGCCTCGTTGAGGCTGCGGCGCAGTTCCGCCCTTGCTTCGTTTTCCCGTATGTGGTCATATTCCTTTGTCTGACGCTTCCGCATTTCGTCAAGCTCGCCAAAGGTGCGCTCGGCGGCTCGCTTCGCGTCCTCCAGTATTCTTTCGGCCTCGCGGCGTGCCTTCTCGTCGGCCTTTTCAAGGCGTACGGAAAGCTCCCGGCGGAGCATTTCGGCTTTTTTTGCGCTCTCCTCCGCCTCGCGGAGCTTCTTTTCGGTCTGGTCTCTGTCCTTTTCAAGCAGTTGTCTCTGCTTTTCGAGCTTCTCTATGGTTTCCTCGAAGGAGGCGCTGCCCTGTGTTATTCTGCCCTTTGCGTCGGCGATTACGCATTGCGGAAGCCCAAGTCTTTCGCTTATCGCAAAGGCATTCGATTTCCCGGGTATTCCGATGAGCAGCCTGTAGGTCGGGCGAAGCGACTCGACGTCGAATTCGCAGGAGGCGTTCTGCACTCCCTCCGTCGTCGTGGCATAGACCTTCAGCTCCGCATAGTGCGTTGTCGCCGCCGTGAGCGAGCCCTTGCGCCTCGCGTTTTCGATGACCGCGACGGCAAGCGCCGCACCCTCGACAGGGTCGGTGCCCGCGCCGAGCTCGTCAAACAGCAAAAGGCTGCGGTCGCCGCACTCGTCCAGTATACGGACTATATTTGTCATATGTGAAGAAAAGGTTGAAAGCGACTGCTCGATGCTCTGCTCGTCGCCGATGTCCGCAAGCACGCTTCTGAAAACCGGTACCATGCTTCCGTCCGCGGCAGGGATATGCAGGCCGCAGGCCGCCATTACACAGAGAAGTCCGAGGGTTTTTATCGACACTGTTTTGCCTCCCGTGTTGGGTCCGGTTATTACAAGCGTGTCGAAATCGTCCCCAAGCTCGATAGTTATCGGCACCGCCGTGTCCTTCGGCAGCAGAGGATGGCGCGCTTTTCGAAGGTTTACGCGCCGCTCCGAGATGACCGGCTCCTGACAGTCGAGCTTGTAGCTCAGTTTGGCTCTTGCAAAGATGCCGTCGAGCTCGACGAGGACGTTGAAATCACGGGTAATATCGTCCGCGTGGTCGCCGCACTCGGCGGAGAGCTCCATGAGTATGCGCTCAATCTCGATTTTTTCCTTTGCGTGCAGCTCACGAAGCTCGTTATTGGCCTTGACCGCCGCCATCGGTTCGATAAAAAGCGTCGCTCCGCTCGAGGAAATGTCGTGTACCAGCCCGGGTATTGTGCCTTTATGGTCGGCTTTTACGGGCACAACATAGCGGTCCGAGCGAGTTGTGATGATCGGCTCCTGAAGCGCCTTTGAGTAGGACGGAGACGAAATAATCTTCTGCAGAGCCTCGCGTACTCTTGACGCCGCCGCTCTCATTAGGCGGCGTATCGTCGCAAGCTCGGGACTCGCCGCATCCGCAATCTCCTCCTCTCCGATGATACAGGTCGTGATTTTTTCTTCCAGGTATTTATTTGACATCAGTGATGAAAATAGAAAGTCGAGTTCGTGCCGCTCGCCGCCGCTGCCGTCCGCATAGGCGCGTACCGTACGCGCCGACTGCAGGACGCAGGCAATATCCAAAAGTTCGCGCGTGTTAAGCGTGCCTCCGATATTCGCTCTTGAGAGTGAGGAGCGCACGTCCTTCACTCCTGTGAAGGAGGGGCTGCCCCGCAGCACCATCATTGTCTTGGCAGCGCTTGTCTCGCCAAGCCTGCGTCTGACCTCGTATTCGCTGTCCGCCGGACGAAGGCTCAGCACGTTTTCCTTGGCAGGGGCGCTTACCGCTTCATGCGACAAAAGCTCAAGTACCGCTGGCAGTTCGAGTGTCCTGACGGATTTTTCGTATAGTTCTGTCATATGTTTCTCCGTTTTAAGGGTGATTTATTTGGTTTATTTCACGCTTTTCCAGTAGTCGAGAGAGGAAAATCTGCGCTCAAGCTGCGTCCTGACATAGACCTCACAGACGGCATTGAGCCTTTTCGTCGCGGCGCCGTCAAGCGTGAACGAGAATATCTTTTTGCTGTCGGCGCCCGAAATATGCCGCAGAGCGGTAAGCGAGGCGCCGCAGAGCGGTAGGGTCTCACCGTATTCAGCGCGCCTGCATTTTCCGCACAGAACGGTCCCGCCCAAAGCGCTGAATAAAGGCGCTTCCATTTCCTCCCTACCGCAGACGGGACAAAGCTCCAGCGCCGGCTCGTAGCCCGAAAGACACATAAGCCTCATTTCAAAAACGGCTTTGATGTGCTCCGGTTCGTAAAGTCCTCCCGAGAGTGCGAAGAGGCTGTTCAGCCCCAACCGCAGCACCTCAGGGTTCGGGCTATCCTCGTCTGAAACGGCCTCCAGCAGCTCCGCGAAATAGGTTCCGAGCGACAAAAGAGCTATGTCCTCGCGCAGTCCCAGAAACTGCTCGACGGTCTGCGCCTGCTCAACATACCACTTTCCGCGGTTTTCAAAGAGCGTCATTTCCGAAAAAGTCAGCAACTGACACGCAGCGGCAATCCTGCTGCCCCTGCGCATCACGCCTCTCGCGGAAACAGTCAGCTTTCCTTCGTCCTCTGTGAGAACGGTGAGAATTTTGTCTGCTTCTTTGTATTTTGTTTCTCTGAGCACAAGCGCTCTGGTCGTCTTAAACATACTATGTATACCTCGGCCGCGCCGACCCGTGATTTTATTATTCATTTTCTCCGTGTTCCCGAATGGGTTGGAAAAACGATTTCAAACGTCCGCCTTGCGAAGCAATTAAGCAACGCTTGCAGAGTTTATCACGAGCCGGCGCAGCTTTCTCAAAAACGGACACGGGGTTTTTCACCCGTCCCGCCAAAAGCGAGAGTGTCCCCCGGAGGATGCTCGGGCCTGTACTTTTTTTCTTTCAAGGCTGACCTGTAAAGCAGGTAGCAGAACGGTTCGCCCGTCTCACAGAACATCCCCCAAAGATTTGAGTCTTTCATTAAGACCTCACCTCGCCGAACTTAGTATGTCCCGCGCGAAGTCTTATATCAGAAAAAACCTTCGGTAATTTTTGCTCGCATTTTCAAAATTCGAAAATGCGCCTCAGTCCTTGTAGCCGAAATTCCTCAGAAGATTGTCGCTGTCGCGCCAATTGTCCTTGACCTTGACCCAGGTCTGCAGGAACACCTTTGTACCCATGAACTTCTCGATGTCGGTGCGGGCCAAAGCGCCGATTTTTTTAAGCATCTCGCCGTTTTTCCCGATGATGATGCCCTTGTGACTGTCCTTTTCACAGTAAATCGTCACGTCAAGGTCGATGATTTCGGTATCCTCGCGCTCTGAAAACTTCGTTACGACCACAGCGGTACCGTGCGGTATCTCCTTATCGAGGCAATAGAGGATTTTTTCGCGGACTATCTCGGCGCAGACCTGCTTTTCGGGCTGGTCTGTGACCATATCCTCGGGGAAAAGCTTCGGTCCCGGCTTTGCGAATTTTTCGAGCTCGCGCATCAGTTCCTCCGTGCCGTCGCGCTTGACCGCGCTTATCGGGATGACCGCGTCAAAGTCGCAAAGCTGTGAATACGCCGCGATGACCGCGAGTATCTGCTCTTTGGGTACCGTGTCGATTTTGTTGACGGCGAGTATCGAGGGGCATTTGCTCTGCTTGATTTTTTCGATGAGCTCAAGCTCCTGCGGTCCGGCGGAAGGTATCGGCTCGACCATCAGAACGATTGCGTCAACTCCGGCGACGCTCTCGCTTACTACTTTGACCATATAGTCGCCGAGCTTGGTTCTGGCTCTGTGGAAGCCCGGAGTGTCCAGAAGCACGATTTGCGTATCGCCACGGTTAATTATGGCGCAGATGCGGTTTCGTGTCGTCTGCGGCTTATTTGAAACTATCGCAATTTTCTCGCCGACAAGGGTGTTCGTAAGCGTGGATTTGCCGACATTCGGGCGTCCCACAATCGTTATCATTGCCGATTTTGTTTTTATTTCGTTTGTCTTCGGTTCATTTTTCATTTTTATCTCTCTTTCCGCCCCGCACAAATAGTATGAGAGGTATCAGCATAAGTATTATAAGTATCGAAATACCGGTATGATTTCTGAAAAATTTTAGAGCTTCGTTCACTTTCTCGGCGCGGAAAAAAATGGTTCCGCCGACGGCGGCAGACGCAATAGCGGTGCAAAGTACCGCGCCCGCAGAGGCGTCCTTGGCTTTTCTTATTCCCTCCGACTCCCAGGGGTGAAACGTATCGCACAGGCTCTCCAGCGCCGTGTTGAGGCACTCCAGCGCCGTGACAAGCCCTATGCAGACGAGCACCGCCGCCCACTGCGCAATCGAGATATTCGTCACCAGTCCCGCAATGATAACGTAAAACGCAAAGCACAGATGCACACGCATATTGCGCTCGGTTTTAACCGTATCAATAATGCCGCGAAAAGCATATTTAAAGCTTTTCATTCTTCTATGACGCCTTCTATCCTCTCCATAATCTCTTTTTCTCTCGCGCGCATCTGCTTTTTCATCCTGCCCTCGTCCGTGTGGTCATAGCCCAGAAGGTGCAGGACGCTGTGGACGGTGAGATACTGGATTTCTCTCTTTGTTCCGTGACCGAATTCCTTGCCCTGGGTCTGCGCCCGTTCAAGACAGAGCGCCATATCTCCGAGAACGATCCTGCCGGTTTCGGGATTTCGCTCGGCAATATCGGGGTCGAAGCCGCCCGGCGTGAATTCGTTTGCGGGGAAGCTCAGCACATCCGTCGCGCTGTCGACCTCCCGAAACTCGCGGTTCAGAGCGCGTATCCCCTCGTCGTCCGTCAGCAGTACGCTTATCTCGCAGGGGACAGAAATGTTCTCCGCCGCGAGCGCCGCGTTGACCGCTTTTTCAATCAGCTTCTTAGCGTCGGGCTGTCCCATCCCCCGCTTTTCACGGGACAGATATATCTTGTGGCTCATTCTTATCACTGTACTTTCTTCTTGTATGTCTTCTGCGGCGCACTCTTTGGGGCGGCAGGCTTCGGTGCCGACTGTGTGCGCGTCTTGTCGTGTTTCTCGTAGGCCTCGATTATTCTCTGCACAAGCACATGGCGGACAACGTCGGCTCCCGTCAGACGGCAAATTTTAATATCGTCGATGTTCTGAAGTATCTTCATCGCTTCCTTGAGCCCGCTCGGCTTGTCTCCCGGAAGGTCAATCTGTGTTATATCGCCCGTTATTACAACTTTCGAGCCGAAGCCGATACGGGTCAGAAACATCTTCATCTGCTCCGGAGTGGTGTTCTGCGCCTCGTCGAGGATTATAAAGCTATCGTCAAGCGTTCTTCCGCGCATGTAGGCAAGCGGCGCAACCTCGATGTTACCGCGCTCGAGGTATTTGTTGTAGGTCTCCGTGCCGAGCATATCGAAAAGCGCGTCGTACAGCGGGCGCAGATAGGGGTCGACCTTGCTCTGCAAATCACCCGGCAGAAAGCCGAGCCGCTCTCCCGCTTCGACGGCGGGACGGGTGAGGATGATGCGGTTGACCTCCTTGTTGCGGAAGGAGGCGACCGCCGCCGCCACCGCAAGATAGGTTTTGCCCGTTCCCGCGGGACCTATGCCGAGCGTAATCGTGTTGTTCGCAATAGCGTCCACATATTCCTTCTGTCCTATGGTCTTTGCCTTAACGGGCTTGCCCTTGCTGGTTATGCAGATGACGTCGCCCGCGATTTTATCGATTTTTTCTTCCGCGCCCTCGCGGACGAGCTTGATTATATAGCGCACGTTCTGCTCGTCGATATTCTCGCCGCGCGCGGCAAGAGACAAAAGCCCCGTTATCGCCTTTTCGGCAAGCATGACATTTTCCGCTTCGCCTGTTATGTGTAGCTCCGCTTCCCTGTCGACGACCTTTACGGCAAGCTCCGTTTCCACGATGTGTATGTTCCTGTCAAAGGAGCCGAAAACGCTGATAATCTGCTCCATGCGGTCGACCGGCATAATTCTCTCTGTCATTGGGTGTTTTTTTCCTCCTCGGCGGACTTCGCCGCGTTTATCTCCTCCGCGGTCATTTGCTTTTCCGCGGCAATGTTCTGCCTGCACTCGGCGCGCAGCGTCCCGACGGCAGTGCCGTCAATCACGCTGAAGGTAAATTCGGAGCTTATTATCTCGCCGTCTTCACCAATCCTGCGTCTAAGCTCATCGCCGGCAAGGGCTTCGAGCCTTGCTCTCGCGGCGTCCTCCGTAGAGTCCGCGTCCGAGAGTTCATAGCTTTCCGACGTCTCTTCGACTATCGTTACCGGAAGCTCGAAAAAGCCTTCAATTCCCAGCCTGCGCTCACTCACGATATTATCACAATTTGTATTGAAAATTCTACTCTTACCGTAAAAATTTATGCGCTCATTGCCTATAATCAGCGCGAAACGGCTCTCTTTTTCGCCCGTGTATATCTTCTCGGAGTATTTTAGCGGCATAACGGCGCAAATCTCGTACCAGGTTCGCGCAATAACAACGCCCTCGGCGTGCATAATTTCCGTTGCGCCGAAGGTACTGGGAACTGCTCCGCCGATGAGCGTGTCGTTCTCCGCCGCGGTCTGACCCTTTTTAAAAAGCGAAAAGCCTCGCAGAACGCTTATGCTCTGTATTATGCCCGGCTCCCCGGCCACTATCTTAACGGCTTCGTCTTCGTCAAAAAGCTCGGGTATGTCGGTTCTTTCGCGTACCTCGACCACGGCTTTTGACCCGAAAACGCTGACGCTCAGCCATTTCAGCTCGGGAACCTTGACTAAGACACGGCTGCGGATGCTGTCGCTCGTGAAATCCGGCCAGAAGCTGCCGATATAAACGCCGCTGTCCTCAAGGGCATTCAAAATTTCAATGTCGCTCACGGCGTCGTTGCCGGTAATTTCGATTTCCCAGATGAAAAAGTGCGAGGCAACGAGAAGAAAAATTAAAATAAGCGGAAGTATCCAAAGGGCGTAGCGCCTTCGCAGCTTCTTTATTTCAATCGGCGCTCCGCGTCTTTCGATTATTTCGGCTTCGCAGCAGCACTTTTCGGCAAAGCCCAGAATCTCCTCTGCGTGCTTCAGTCTGGTTTTGAAGATAAATGTTATTTCATCCTCGGGACAGACGCCCCAGAAATCGATGTTTTCGTCGGCACAGCGGTCAATAAGCCTTGTCGGTTCGGCGCCGACGGCTTTAATAACGGCATAGCCTCTAACTTCGTCCGACAGTCTTTCCAAAAGGCGTTCCCCCCAGTACTAGCACAGCTCGATTGCGACGATGATGCCGCGGAGCACAAGCTCCGTTTTCGTCATCGCCGCAAGCTCCAGATCCTCCCCGCGTATCTGCAGGAGCAGGTTTCTGCCCCGAACCTCGATGAGGTCGCGGGAATAGCTTTTCAGTCCTCCGTGGTTTTCGATCAGCGCCTCGCTTCCGCCCGAAAGCGTGAGCTTCGGCACGCTCGGCACAAGCTCTGCTGGCAGGCGGAATACATCGGTGACAGGGCGTTTACGCACAGCATTCTTCAACTGACTCACCACCTCAAACAAGTTTATGCGAAGGCCTGCCGTTTTAGCAGTACTGAAAAAACAGGAAAATGCGGAAAGGCACGTACATACAATTTAGCGATACTAAGGTGGTGTTTATATTGTGAGGAAGCTTTCATTTTTCATTGCGGTTTTTCTTGCGCTCTGCGCATTTACCGGACTTTTGCTCTGCCCCGCGGCGTCAACGGGCGGAGCGAAAGCCGGTCTTCTCCTCTGCTCCGGGATAATCATTCCCTCGCTTTTCCCCTTTGCCGTCATCGGAAACGTTTTCACGGAGCTTGGACTGCCCCAAAAGCTCGCCGGAGTATTCTCTCCCGTTACTAAAAAGCTGTTCGGCGTTTCGGGTTCGGGCAGCGCCGCGTTTTTTCTCGGCATTACGGGCGGCTATCCTCTTGGCGCGATCTCGGTATCGGAGCTGTACTCAAAAGGAGTCCTGCAAAAAAACGAGGCCGAGAGGCTTCTCGGCTTCTGCAACAATTCCGGTCCGGCGTTTATCATTTCCGTGGCGGGAAGCGCCGTTTTCGGCAGCGTAAAAATCGGGGTTTTTCTCTACGCCGTACATATTCTCGCCGCTCTTCTGATAGGTATGATATTAAAAGGAAGAGAATACCCTGCCCGACCCTTATCGGCCCACACAGCCGGCGTCGGCCTTTCCGCCGCGCTTACCTCTAGTGTGAAACGCGCCGCGGCGTCTATGGTAACGGTCTGCGGCTTCGTCGTTTTTTTCAGCGTCGTCGTCAGACTTCTCGACGCTGCCGGCACGCTTTCGATGCTGACGGGAGCAATTTCGTCGCGCTTCGGAACGGAGCTGCATTTTTCGCGGAGCCTTCTGACGGGCTTTCTGGAGCTCGGTACGGGAACGAGCTCCATGCTCGGTCTGCGCGCCGACGCACGAAACCTCGCGCTCTGTTCGTTCCTGCTCGGCTGGGGCGGGATTTCGGTGCACGCACAGGCCTCCGCCGTAATAAGAGAGGGCGGACTTTCCCCCGCTCGGCATACTTTCGGCAAGCTGCTTCACGGCGGGCTGTCCGCCCTCATCACGTTTTTGGCGTTTCCGCTTCTAATCGGTTGAACGCTTAGTCTCTTCGTATTCCTCGTTCCACTTTATAACGTCTACTCCGCCGTTGTTGCAGTAGTCGAAGTCCGCTCCGAATATCCCATGGATACTTTCAAGTCCCTCGCACATGGAGTTATACATGGTGTCGTTTATAACCCCGAGATTGTTTTCGGCCTGATAGGACGCGATGGCCGACTGGAGGTTCCAGAGCCTGTACCGCCAGTCGCTCGTTACGTTCACGTCGTTTAAGTCCACCATGTACATCGGGGCGTAGGACACATTGCGGAGGTAGGTTTCGCCCGTGTCGAGGTTCTTCTGAATATCGATGGTCAAAACGGCGGTGAGGTCCGTGTATTTGTCATCCTGGCAGGAGACGAAGTTACCGAGGCTGTAAACAAGGAAGCAGGTCTTTTCATTGCCCTCGTCGTCCGTGACACGGCGCAGCTCCATAGGCTCTGGTACATGGGTGTGTCCGCCGACGATGATGTCCGCACCCTCCTGGAACAGAAGATCCGCAAGCTCCGTCTGGTAATCGACAGGCTCGGTGTAGTATTCGTTGCCCCAATGCATCATAACGACGATCATGTCCGTATTAAGCTCGCGCGCGGCCGCCATGTCGGTTTTGAGCTTGTCATAGTCGATATCCTCGACCGTCGTTAGGTAATCCTTCATAAAGATATTTGCAGCGTATTCAAAGCCCGTCACGGGGATTGCATTCGTTCCGTAGGTGAAGCTGAGAAACGCGAAGCTGACTCCGTTAATGTCCTTGACGAGGATACCGTTGTTTTTATTCTGTTCTTCCTGAGTACGGTATGTTCCGACATGGTCTAGTCCGTTCTGGTCAAGCACGTCCAGCGTGCGGATAAGTCCCGCCTGCAGGCTGTCCATGCAGTGATTAGACGCTGTGTTTATCATATCGAAACCGAAGCTCTTGAGGCTCGTTGCCAGCGCGGCGGGCGATTTGAACATCGGATAGCCGGAATACTCCGTCGTATCCGGGAAGGTCGTTTCTATCGTGCAGACCGCATAGTCCGCGCTTTGGACAAAGTCCTTCGCGCCGCCGAAAATCGGTACATAGTTGTATGATCCGTCCAGATTCAGAGCCTGGTCGTTTAATCCGGAATGGGCGACAAGATCGCCGCAGAACGCGAGCTTGACATTGGCCGCATTCGTCGGCTCGGTGAAGAAGGGTGTGGGCGTCGGCGTAGGCGTCGGCGTGGGTTCGGGCGTTTCCTGCGCTTCAAGAATGGCTTTCTCCTCCGCCTGGTGCTGACTGTAATTTTTGTAGACGTAGACTCCCAGTATCCCGATAAGGACAACGAGAAACACGCTCAATATACCTTTCAGTATTTCTTTCATAGTAAATTCCTTTCGGCTGCAAAACTCGAATAACAGCGAAAACGCATTCAGCGCTGATGCTGACCGAGCTTATTTTACCATATCCGATGAAAAAATAAAGTGTAAAAGCGTATACAGCTGTGATAAAATATTTATAATGCATTAGTTTCCCATATTTTTCGCGCTCTTTCGGAGGTCAAAATGGACGAACTCAGGAAAAATCAGCTCTATACGGCGGAAATCGAAGGCTATTCCAGCTCGGGAGCAGGCGTCTGCCGAATACTGGGAAGGGCTGTCTTTGTCGAGCAGGCGCTTGTCGGCGAAGTCTGGGAAGTGCTGATTTTGAAAGTTACGTCCTCCGCCGTTTACGGCAAGGGGCAAAGACTTGTAAAGGCGTCACCAGAGCGCGTTTTGCCTGTCTGCCCCGTTTTCGGAAAATGCGGCGGCTGTGACCTTATGCATATGAGCTACGCCGAGGAGCTTCGTTTCAAGCTCACCCGCGTCAACGACGCCATACGGCGCCTCGGCGGGCTTGATTTCCGAATCGATGAAATTATAGGCGCGCGGGAAGAAGAAACCCTCCGCTACCGCAACAAAGCGATTTTCGCTGTCGGACAGGACAAGGACGGCAGAGCCGTTACGGGGTTTTTCCGTGAACGCAGCCACGACATAATTGAAGCGCCCGACTGCCTTATCCAGACGGAGATTTCAGTCCGCTGTGCGGCCGCCCTGCGCGAATTCATGGATAAAACGGGCGTTCCCGCCTACGATGAGACGACGGGCAAGGGGCTTCTGAGACACATTTTCACACGGTGCAGTCTCAAATTTGCCCAGTCCGTTGCCTGCATAGTTTCGGCAGGCGGTCTGCACGAGCATACAGGCGAGCTTGTTAAGTGCCTGCGCGAAAAATGCCCCGAACTCACCGGCATCGTACTGTGCATAAACAAAATCCGCGGCAACACGGTGCTCGCGGGCGATTTCCACACGCTTTGGGGAAGCGAATATATCGAGGACGAGCTGTGCGGGCTTCGCTTCAAAATCTCTCCGCTCAGCTTCTATCAGATAAATCCCCGTCAGGCGGAAAAGCTCTATATGCGCGCACTCGAATACGCCAGTCCCGACGGAGCGGGTACGGTGCTCGACCTCTACTGCGGTACCGGCACGATAAGTCTCTGTCTTGCGCGTGGAGCCAAATTTGTTTACGGAGCGGAGATAGTTGCGGACGCCGTCGAAAACGCCCGTCAAAACGCTGAGGCTAACGGAATCAAAAACGCCGAGTTTCTCCTCGGTGACGCGGGAGAAGCCGCAAAAAGGCTGTCGCAGGCGGGCATTTCCCCTAACGCCGTCGTTGTCGACCCGCCGCGCAAGGGGCTGTCAGCCGATGTTATTGAAACGATTGCCGAAATGTCGCCCGGGCGCGTCGTCTATGTGTCCTGTGACCCCGCGACCCTTTCCCGCGATATGAAGCTCTTTGCCGGGCGCGGATATATGCCTAAGGCAGGCGTCGCCGTCGATATGTTCCCCCGCACGTGCCACGTTGAGACGGTATGTTTATTGTCCAAACTTCACGCGGATCATCATATTGAGGTGGAGCTGAATCTGGACGAGCTAGATTTGACGGCAGCTGAGAGTAAAGCCACCTATGATGAGATTAAGGCATATGTCTTAGAGAACAGCGGTTTGAAAGTTAGCAGTCTGTATATCGCTCAGACGAAAGAGAAAATGGGTATCAAGGAGCGGGAAAATTATAATTTTTCTAAGAACGAGGATGCTAAGGTGCCACAATCTCCACCAGGTAAGGAGAAAGCCATCATTGAGGCGCTGAAGCATTTTGGGATGATATAGAAGAAGAACGATAATATGACTGATTGCGGAGTCTAACCTGTCCTTAAAAACTGAATAACACTAAGATTGTCCACCGATTTTAGATTGTCGGTGGGCACTTTTTGTTGCTTAACATATTGACGTTAATTTAATATAAGAATTGCGAGGTCGGAGCTAAGTGACTTAACCCCGACCTTGCACACCACCGTGCGTTGTTCCGAAATGATGGCGTTGGAAACTACTCTCTATATTCCACATTCCACTTAGGCCCTTAGAAGGGCGTCCCCATCTTTTAGACGTGGACGCCCTTGCTCTTAATAAATTGTTTTTTGTGAATCTTGCCGGCTTATGCCTCTGATCTCACGTCTACCAGGCCGGTTTTCTGCAGCAGGCGGAGAATGACGGTCGCGCTCTCGGCGCGGGAGATATTATCGTTGGGGCGGAGCAGTCCACCGGAACCGACGATAAGACCGCTACCGACGTTCCACTTTGCCGCGCCCTGTGCCCATGTACCGACGCTACCTGCATCGGTGAAGCCCTCTAGACTTCCGGCCGTTCCCGTGTAGTCAGTAAGCTTAGCTGCACGCTGGAGCATGGTCATTGCTTCCTGTCGAGTGATATAAGCGTCGGGGGCAAACCTGTTGTCACCCTTGCCCGCCACAAGCCCATATTGCACCGCCGTGGCTACTGTGCCCGAATACCACGCGGCTACGGAAACATCGCTGAAGGCGCTTGTTCCATTGGCGGGGAGGCCCAGTGCTCGGACGAGGATAGCCGCAAACTCGGCTCTGGTAATTGCTATTTCTCCGGCAAACATATTTTCACCTATGCCGCTGATAACTTTGCGACTTGCCATTTCAGTTACAACATCGGCATACCATTTGCCGGTGGTATCGGTAAAGCTAACGCTGTTTTGAATTAGAGCATATGTCGAGTTTGTCATAGAGTTTATCTTGGCATACCACTTGCCGCCCTTCGAATACACTTCGGTCGGAACGTGGCGCTCAGTACCGTTAGCTTCCACAACCACGGCGGTGGTGATGGTCTTAGGGTCAATATCGCTGGGAAGCTCAATGTCACGCTGGACATAACTTTCGAAGTTCTCGACGTTAACGCTCTTACCGTTATATGCAGCTGTGACGGTAAATTGCATGGGGGCAACCATCAGCGTGCCGTCCTTGATGGTTACAGCAGTTTCCGAAAGCTCGGTCATGGTGACGGTAAAGGTAACCTTGGAGGAGTCGGCGGCTTCAAGTCCCTTGAGCAGTGCGGCTGTGTCAACTGCGGCCGCCGGGAGGTTGTAGTTAACGCATTCCGCCTGCACAGTAAGGGTCATTCCCTTTTTTGCCATATCCTCTATGTTCTGAACCACCAACTGTGCCGCGGTAGTATCAGTCTTTGAGGTGACTGGAATTACCACACTGTCCTTGGCATTTTTGAGCTGTTCAACCATCTTATTCTGGTCAACCTTGACAGTGGTAGTGCCGTCCTTGACTTCGGATGTTCCCATGTCAACTATCATACCGTCCACGATGACAGGAGCTGAGGATTTGTCCTCACCACTGGATGGACAGAAGATTGTCAGCGTAACCGCCGCACTTGTGGCCGTTGTATAGTTTCCGCTCGCTTCAATATTTGCCCTCACATAATAAGTACCAGCGGCTTTGGGCGCTCCGCCTACGGCTTCAGCACCGGATTTATCTACGCTTGTCTTCTCAGCGTCTGTACAAGTGTCTTTGGTGTAATAGGTGTAGGTGATAGCGCCGTCCGGCATTGTGCCACCTGTAATGCCCGCCACGGTTGCCACGTCAATCTCAATTTTCTTGTCGGTGTAGGGTGCTGTCTTATTCTTAAGTGTGATTGTCGGCGTAGCAGCTGTGATGGAAGCTGTACTGATGACCGTGTTATTGGGTACCGAATAATTTCCGCTACCCGATCCGGCTATCACATAGGCGATAGTAAGCACTTTATTGCCTGAACCAACATCCGCCGTGTCATATGCTGCACTCTGTACCGATACGTTTACAGCATCCGAACCCACTTTATTTGTGATGCCGCCAACTGTGACAATAGATTTATCGAAGTCCGTTTTGCCGTCATAGGTCTTTGTCCAGCCGCCTGTAGCTGAGGGTGCATCAACTGTAATAAGCCGCTTTGCAGGAGTAAAGGTATAGGTAACCTTCACGGCATCGGTGTAGTTGCCGTCGGCCGCTTTTGTTGCGGTTATGGTAGTTTCGCCAACACCTGTGATTGTAACAGCTCCGGTGTTCACGTTCACAGTTGCACAAGCGCCGCTCGTTACAGCCCATGTCACAGCGCCTGTACCGCTGCCTCCCGTGGTGGAAAGGTTGAAGGTATCTCCGTAGGTGACACTTGCAGGCTTTCCTGTGATAGAGAGCGGTGCTTGTGTGACTTTCGCAATGGTAAATGTCCATGCGTTGTCGGTGACGGCGCTTGCCGATGCATAATTGTTGCCCTGTGCAAGGTCGACTTTTACCGTGTAAGTGCCGGAATTCGTGGGTACGGTTTCGACTCCGTCCAGATAATATCTGGCCGTAACGGCTCCCATACCGGAGATGCCGCCTTTGACAGCTACAGCCGCAGTCTTAGCTGTGCCGCTGTAATCAAGCGACGCCGGTGCAGTGTAGGAAAAGTCTGCCGCTGTAGGTACTGCACGATTGACCGTCAGGGGAACAACGCGCGTAATGGTGACCTTACCGCTGCCGTCAGCTGCGTAGCCCAAAACACCTGAATAATCCACCGTTGCGGTGTCCGCAGGCGTGTAAATCGCGCCGTAGCCGGTGTTAATCACCGTGGGAACAGTCGCAGGCACGCTCCAAGCCCAGCCGGTCGGGAGGGAGATGTCCGCCAGAGTTTTGTCGGGGTTGTAGGTGGGCGGCGCTGAAATTGCTGGCAATGTGAAGTCCGAGCTTCCGTCCTTCTTTGTTTTGATTGTTGTCGAATACGCTTCAGAAGCAAATGAAGCGCTGCCACTGCTCACCGCTTTTACTCTGGCGTAAACGGTATAATCCGTATCGGCGGAAAGACCTGTGAAGCTGCCGCTCTCCTGCCATGCGCCGCTTCCGATTTTGTATTCCTGTCCTGCGACAGTGGTAATCGTGATACTGTTTTTGGTTTTATCTGCTGTGATGGCAGTCGGCGCCGCAGGGCGCGCAGGAATCGCAAAGCTGACGGCCTCGCTTGCTGGCACTCCGCCGTTTGCCGCCACGCGGATATAATAGGTGGTGTTTGGATTTAAGGAAGTTGTTATCGCTGTACCGGCACCGAAGCCTGTATTGGTGTTAACCTCGTAGCCACTGTTAACGGTTATTTTCTCTGCTACGTAATCGATGCTGCAGCCTGCGCCTGCGGAAGGCGTTGCCGCCGCGGTGTACTGGGCTTTGCTGAACATTGTGCCCGCTTCGGTGACGTCGGTTTCCTTGATGCGAATGGCAAATGTATACTGCGTTGCGGTGGAAAGGACTGTGAAAGCGTTACCGTCCTGCCAGGTCGCTCCGTTATCCTTGCTGTATTCCGCGCCCGTTACCGCAGTGATAGTTACACTATCTGCTGTAATGCTGCTGAATGTGAGCGTCGGTGCGGCGGGCGCGGCATTTTTGGTGGGGACAGGCAGAGCGGAGCTTACGCCGCCCGCCTCGACTGCACCGGCTTGCTTGACCCGGGCAAAGAAATAATAAGTCGTGTTAGCTGTCAGAGTGATGAAGGTCGTACCAGCCTGCCACGCGGTTGGTGTGGCGTTTGAAATATTTACGCCGTATTCCACAGTCTGGCCGGAAACGGTTACGGAATTCAGTACCACCTGTGTATCCGTTTTACTGGCGAGCGAGGGTGTGGGGGCGGCGGAACCGCTATAAGCCGCACGGCTGAGGGTAATATTCGCGTCGCTGACTCCGCTGCCGTTGACAGTAATTTTGTTGGAGACTGATGCCACGTAGCTGTCGGCTGCGCCTGCCACACGGGCGAAATAGCTGCCGTTAGGTACGTAAATTGTGTACGCGCCGCTCCCGTTTGTTGTGGTGCTGCCCACGGAGGTGACGGTATCTGTGGACGCGTATAAATTCACCGTCAGCCCGGAAACGGCGGCGCCGGTTGTCCCGGCGTCCACCGTGCCGGAGACGCTATAGTCGCAATACAGGGTCGCGGCATTGCCTGTAAAATCGTCATTTTTATAGACTTTTGCTGCGGCGGTAGTAACGCTTGCCCCCGTTTTGCTCGCGGGGAGATAGACATACAGTTTGCCCTCTGCGTCGGTTTTCATATCGGTTGTGCCGTAAGTGTAGCCAAGGGCGGGCGTGGTAGTCAGGTTCGTCACCGCCGCGGAGCTTACGCCGGAGAGCGTGAGGGTGTACATCTGCACATTCGTCGTGCTGGCGTTTTTCAGTGTGCCGTGTTCTGTACTGGCAAGAATTGTAGCCGCT
>Ga0074193_1001244_pt1 | contig 32851 bp, 42 predicted proteins | sample EPASupsiteHSE605_FD_64523 | JGI IMG/M metagenome (GOLD analysis project Ga0074193, IMG submission 64523) | Bioremediated contaminated groundwater from EPA Superfund site, New Mexico - Sample HSE6-05 | ecosystem: Environmental > Aquatic > Deep subsurface > Groundwater > Contaminated ... | reverse complement strand
TAAATGCCGCCTCGCCGCGCTGCGAGCGGCTCGCGGGCCGACGGGCCGCGGAGCTCGTGGGCCGACCCCTCACAGAGCTGCTCTCGAGCCCCGAGCCGGGGTTCGACGAGGGCATCTACGCCGAGATCGCGGGGGGAAAGAGCATCGAGAGTCGGGAGCTGGCGGTCCTCCGCCCGGACGGGCAGGAGAGCTGCTTCATCGCCACCCTCTCTCCGTCGCGGAGCGGCTCGGGTTCGATCACGGGCCTCGACTGCATCCTGCTCCTCCGGTCCGACCGGTGCGGATAGCGTATAATCCGCCCCACACGGCCCTGGTTTTCCCGGTGCGATACGATTATTGCCCGCGCACGCCGACTAGTAGGTGCACGGATGAAGAAACGCTTTCTTCCATTTAACTGCAAGATAACGATATCACCTTATATGCTAGGATGGCTCAGTAATCACTATGTCATCCAGGAAACCGAATGTCGAGACGGCGCCCGCGACAACCTTTCTGGAGCTCTTCGATATCTCAACACAGCGAGCATACGGCCATGCCCTGCGGCGATTCTTTACCTGTGTCTATGGGGTCCGCCCGACAGAACTGGATACGATATCGGCACAGTACCTGAGTGACATCGAAGCCGGCACCCGCGATCCAGCAGATGATCTTGTCCGGGCAATCGCAAAGCTGCAGAAGAAATACGCACCTTCAACCGTCGGACTGACCCGCGCGGCCGTTACCAGCTTTTTGCTTGACAAACACATCGAGCTAAGTCAGAGCGACCAGAGAAGGATCAAGATTCGGTCGCCGCGAAAGACGATTGTCGCCGAGGAAGAGATTTTTACCCGCGACCACCTCCGGAAGATTCTGCCAATCATGACGCCGCGGGATCGCTCGCTTGTCCTCGTTCTCCTCTCATCCGGCGGGCGGATTGGCGAAGTGATGCAGCTCCGGATGAAAGATGTGGATCTGGACTCGACCCCTGCGAGTGTTCACTTCAGGCGCGAGACCACGAAAACGAAAAAGGCGCGAAGTTCGTTCCTGACCCAGGAGGCGGTTGATGCTGTTCACGGGTGGCTGCTTGTCCGCGATCAATACCTCCAGGCGTCTATCAACAAAAACCGCGGGCTTGTTGCGGTCGGACGGGCACGAGACAAAGACCCCGATGATGATCGCTTGTTCCCATTCCACCGGACGTCCTTCGATACTGCGTGGGCTCGTGCCTTAGAGCGCGCTGGACTCGATCGCAGGTGCGAGTTGACAGGACGCCATACGCTGCATCCACATGGTCTACGAACGGCCTTCCGAACATGGCTGGGTGCGGCTGCCGGTCCCGATGTAGCCGAGGTTCTGATGGGGCACGAGGGCTATCTAACGACGTATCGGAAGTACACCGAAGAGGACCTTCGAGGGGCGTATTCGAGGCATTGCCATGTGCTTTGCGTGGTCGGAGGGAGCGAGGAGATCGCCCGGCAGGTGGCCGATCAGCGAGAGGCGATGGAAGAGATCCGGGGTGAGAACGAAACTCTCCGGCAGGAGCTCGCAGGTATCAAGGCCGACATGCTCGAGGTGCAGGCGGTCCGGGCGATGTTGTCAAATCTTGGCGTCCTAAAAGAGAAACTGTGATATCGGCTTAATTCTCGATCTGTATCAACATTTTGTCAATCTCCATTTAAGGTTTGGAGGTCAGTTCTCAGGATACCTCTCAAGTCCGAGTTGGCCTGGTATGAACTCACCGAACGTATTCAGTTTTGCAAGGGCAACGTTTCCCCGCGGATATCCTCTTTCAACAAATGAGATTACGTCGGGCCGTTCGAGGTACTCTAGGATATGTTTTAATTGGCCCGGATATCTGGCCATATCGATCATGAGAAAGGAAAGGTAGTGGGTGATCGGGAAAGCGTCAGGATAGTCTAGTGATAGGCTGGTGACCATGAAATCAGTGATGAAATGCCATTTCGTTATGAAGTATTCGGGAGGTTCTTCATGAGTCAAAGTCCATCGGAGCAAAGATGGGGACACGTACATTGCTTCGTCCAGTGCTGCCATCCCTTCAAATTGAACATCCAGGGAATACGGAAACGTAATAGTCATCTCCGCGAATCCCTCCGGATTATCAGTGCTAAACAGCTCTGCTCCCGCTCGGTAAGCAGCAATATTACTATTGACTATATAGAATATAGATTTCTTAATGCCTTGTGAATTATAAATGCGAATTAGGCGATTTGGATCATGGCTGAACGTTTCAAACATATACCGCAACACTATGTCCGGCGCATCTGCAATTTTCCAAACATTCGGTTTTCCCGTCTTCGTCTTCCCGGGGGCAGGGGGGGATGCTATGTTTACAATTAGGTGTGCTTTTTCCAATTTGGTCAGTTGTTCGTCGGGCCTCTTCCTGATATCCAATGTTCCCCGGGTATAATCAGTAATCGATTGCGTCTCTACCCCATCGGGGAACGAGCAGATATATTCGAATATCTTCGACCTAGTGTCACCCTCTTTTCCGTGAATCCCCGGGCCCTTTCCCATAATATTGACTGTCGTCAAGAGCACATATAGGTTCTCCCATGATGGGTTGACCCTGTAAAGGGTTAACGAGGGGTCACCTTAAGTGATTCGCCAAAGATGACCTTTATTCAGTCTAAAAAATATTGAATATGTATCCAGATAAAGACTGATCATGGTCTGTGTGGACCTTGGATCACGGAAGGTTACGCGGATGAATTTTTCGCGGATTGTGGTTCTTCCGAAAATCTGGGTGAATCATCACCGGATTGAGAGCGTGGCTTCGGTCTCGTGCATAATGAACGAAGCTGGAGACCTGGTGCTCTCTCCTATGAACCCCGAGAATGAACGTTCGACTACCAAAGCCCTGGAGCGGGCCGAGCTTGCCGGCAGACCCGCACCAGTACCGCCCTACGCGACAACGAAGGGGGCATCTTAATTGTCAGAGACGGTACTTGATAACCCCTCGGCTCCCTTCAGGCTCAGTCGCTCAGCCTTCCGGCTCTTATCCAAGGATGAACAGCGGGCGGTTGTGCGACTTGTAAAAGCAGGTCAGATCGTGTTGTTTGATCGGCGGCCTCTCACTCGGTCGCAGCAATTGATAGGAGCTGTTGCGGCATGATGGAAAAGAAGAGGAAGAATTCGACTCTACCAACACAAACTAGGGTTCTTCTTCACAAGTATCTTTCGGATGGTGAGTCTCGACTCGTCCGCGGCGAACATGTTGAGGTCATTCGATCCGATCGCTCGAAGGTGATCGGGGGCTTTGTCGTCACCGGGCCTGACGGCGTGATCCTTGAAACAGCCCCGGACGAGATTACCGCGATCCCGCTCGCCGATGTCCGGGCCGTTCGCCGACCACGGCCGGGCTTGGAGCGCCCGCAGCCATCGTGGTCCTGCATCACAGACTGTAGCGCGTGCGGAGTTATCACGCTCTGCGAGAGAAACCGGATCCGAGGGATGGTATGACCGCCGATGAGAGACCTCCCGCGTGCATATGCGAGCACGAGCGAAGGAGACCGCCGGACCTATGGGGTAGGCTGCATCACCAATCGATCATGGTCCGGCTTGCGGGAGCGCCCGCGGTATCCGGTACCCTCGTGGCGTTCACCCCCTATGAGATCGTGATCAAGACCGGTGCCGGCCGGGAGATGATGATCCCGAAGCATTCGATCCTGTCGGTTGACCTCCCGTCCGGATGGCGACGCACGACGGGTCCGGAGGCCGAGGAGAAGACCCCATGACCCGGCCGCGACTCATATCGATCCGCAACCTCTCCGAATCGACATGCTCCGATTGTGGGGCCGTGGTCCGCGATCGGGACTACTTCGATCCGGACAATACCGAGAACCGGACGGGGGCGCCCGCGTGTACCTGCCGGCCCCGGGCTCCGCCTCATGGGGGAGACTGATGCCCGCCCCAGCCGGCCGGTATTCCGTGATACTCGCCGATCCTCCGTGGCATTTCCGGAACAAGAGGACCGGGGGATCGCACCGATCCGGCGCCTCGCAGAAGTATGAGACCGTGCCGACCGCGGACCTCTGCCGGCTCCCGGTGCGAGACCTCGCCGCCCCGAATGCAATCCTCTTCCTGTGGGGATGCGGGGCGATGCTCCCAGACGCGTACGAGGTACTCGATGCGTGGGGCTTCCGCTACAAGGGACAAATCGTTTGGGCAAAGACCACGGCCGCCGGAGCCCCGTTCAACGGGCTGGGGTCGTGGTATCGCAACCGGGCCGAGTACCTCTTATTCGGGATCCGCGGCCGAGTTCCAGCGCTGAGATGTCAACTGCCGAACGTGGTCGAGGCCCCGATCGGCCGGCACTCCGAGAAACCGGAGGCCGTTTGGCGCCTGGTCGAGACTGCGATCGCCGGCCGCGACGACCTCGCCGATCGGGTTGAACTCTTCTGCCGAGGCCGGCCCCGTGACGGTTGGGACGGATGGGGCGATCAGGCCGAGAACGGGATCGCCCTCCCAGCCCTCGAGCGGGAGCAGTCGTGATCATGGTCGACGAGGACTACCGCCCCGACATCACCGCCGAGATCCGCCGGGGGCTCGAGGCCATGATAGAACCCGGACAAGTCTTCGAGGTTCGTTCATGGGACGGCGATCGAGTCTCCTCCGGCTACTTCGACAACATCCCCGACGCGGTCGCTGCGATCGAAAAACTCGACGGCGCCGACCCGAGCGGGATCTATCTGACCCCGAACCCTGTTAACCCGGATCTCCTCGCCCGGCGCGCGAACCGGATGAAGATATCCACGAAGAAGGACTCGTCAACATCTGACGGCGATATCGTCCGGAGGCGATGGCTCCTGATCGACGTGGACGCGAAGCGGGCGAGCGGGATCTCCGCGACCGACGAGGAGCACGGCACCGCACTCGAGCGAGCCGTGTCCATCGCGGCCGACCTGGCCGAGCGCGGATGGCCGGAGCCTGTGCGGGCCGACAGCGCGAACGGTGGACATCTCGCCTATCGGATCGACCTGCCGAACGATGAGAAGAGTACGGCGCTCGTTAAAGCCGTGCTCGGTACGCTTGATGCCATCTACAGCGATGACGTGGCGGAGGTGGACACTGGAGTCTACAACGCCTCCCGTATCTGGAAGGTCTATGGCACGGTAAGCCGGAAGGGCGACCACACCACGACCAGGCCACACCGCCGCGCGCGGCTCCTCGACGCGCCGGAGACACTCGAGGCCGTGACCCGCGAGCAGCTCGCCGCAGTCGCCATCATGGTGCCGGCCGCTGACCCTTCACTGCGACCGAAAATCGGCACACTCAGGGTGCCCGGCGAGGCGATCGACCTCGAGGCGTGGCTCCGTGACCACGGCATCAGAGTGGCGAGCGAAAAGCCCTACTTGGGCGGCACGCTCTACAAGCTCGATACGTGTCCGTTCGACGGAAAACACACAGACGGTGCGTTCTGCATCCAGTTTCCGAGCGGCGCGATCCATGCCGGTTGCCATCATCAGAGCTGCGGGGCGGGTCAACAGCGATGGCCGGAGCTCCGGGAGCGGGTCGAAGGCCCGCGGCCCGCCATCGCGCCGCAGCGGAAGGCGATAAGCCCCGCGACCGAAACGGCCGTACTACCGGCTGACCTCGGCGAGGACACGCATCCCGAGATCCGGAATGCCGCTGTCGAGGTCCTCCAGCATGGCGACCCGTTGAAGTACACCGTGGCCGCATACAACCTCGATCATGTGGGAGATGAAGTTCTCGGCCAATGCTGTGCACTCTCGCTCGCATCGCGCACCGTGCTTAGTTCGAAGGGGCTGCACATCTCCACGACGGGTGAGAGTGGAAAAGGGAAGTCCGACGGCTACACCACGTTCTTAAAGCAGGTCCCCGCCGGCGCCAAGCTCAACGGCGCATTCAGTGACAAATATCTCTATTACAAAGGCAGTGAAGGGCAGCTCGCGGTCGGTACCGTCCTCGCCATCGATGACAAAGATCTTTCCGACCCCCTCCAAGAACTCGTAAAAGAGGCAACCAGCGACTTCCGGAACCGCATCACTCTGCATACGGTGGATATCAAGCGGAAGGCGGCAGATTACGAGATACCGGAGCGTTGTGTGCTCTGGCTCGCAAAAGTCGAGGGCATCGGTGATGCGCAAATCAAAAACCGGATGCTGAACGTCTGGGTTGATGATAGCGAGGAGCAGGATCGTGCCGTGGTGGCGCGGATGATGGCCGAGGAGGCCCGCGACGACGACGAAGACGCATCCGAGGAGCGCCGCGAGGTCGCGATCTCCCGGGCCATCTGGGAAATCCTCGACGAGGAAGGGATCGTAGACGTGAATCTCTCACGGTTCGCCCTCCGTGTCCGGTTTGGGTCGGTTGAGAATCGGCGCAACCCCCAGATATTCAAAGACATGGTGAAGTCCGTGGCCCGGCTCAATGCTGTACAACGTGACCGGCGCACCCTGCCGAACGGCACGGTTCGGATCTATGCAACGGAGGCCGATTTCAGGACGGCAGAGAAGGTCTTTACCGCGCTCCACGGAGAGAAGGGCGGGCAACACACGCACCTGACCCAGGCCGAGCAGCAGCTTATCAATGTCATTGCCGCGGCCGGCCTGGAGCAATTCACCATCTCCAGGCTGCAGGAGCTCACGAACCTCTCGCCATCGAAACTTCACAAGCTGATCAAAGGCGAGAAGACCGAAGGAGCGCAGAAGTGTTCCGGTCTCCTCGATAAGGTCGCTTTCATCTCGCAGTTGGACGTATCAGAATCCGTTTCGCACAAGGAATACGATCCCGACGGACGCGGCGAGAGCCCGCATAAGACGGTGTCTCGCGGCCGCCGGTCGGTTGTATGGCGGTTCGATATGACCATGTACCGAGGATGGAAACAGGGTGTGGCCGTATATCTCGAACCAGAAACGGCAGGAAATCGCCCCATTTCCGAATTAAGAATTAATGCGGAAAATGCGAATTTTTGCGATATTTCTGCGAAAAATTCCGCAGAAATTAAGAAGCCCATATCAAGCGAGATAGACGAAACGGAGAGAGATATAGAAAGAAAGAAAGAAAGAGAAATAATTACTGCGAAGAAAAAAAAGAGCGATAGTATCGACTCACCGGATCATGTAGATGAGATCGCACCGGACAGTTATATCGATCCTGCCGCGTTTCGCAGTAATTCAAACAAAACCGCTAAAAAGCCTCCGATTGACGAACAGAGGCCAGAGAGACCCCCGTATTTCTGCGAAACCGGCCGCACAAATCCGCAAAAAATCGCAAAAATAGAATTAAATCCTGATTCGCAAACGCAGCCTGTATCGCGCGTTTTGGGAAAAGTGAACCCGGCCGATTTCACTCCTCTGCCAGACAAGTACCTGATCGAACCATGTCCCGGGTGTGGGGGCCGCATGGTGCACTACACCGAGCGGTATCAGACCGTGAAGGCTCGTCGGGGGGAGACGGCGATCCATATCTGCCGAGATTGCTACCAGGCAGCGAAGCGCGCCGCCGTGGCAGCCATCCAACCTCTCCCGGGTATAGTGCCGGTTGATGAGATAGAGCACGTCGAGCACCCGGAGAATTTCGGCAGGTGCGATATCTGCAAGATGGAACGAGTCGCCTATCGCCATGCCGGAAGCAGCACAGGCATCTGTTCCGAGTGCTATGCAAAACTCGTGCGGGAGCAGGTGGATATTCGATGACCACAGCGATCGCGGCACTATCCCCGCGCGAGAAGCCGTGCACAAGCCCGGCACCACCGCCCCACGCACACAACCTGTACACAATCAGACCGTCGAAAATCGTACCCTCATTCCTTTCGCCCCGGCACCGCGATCCATCAAGCGAACGTAGGAGGGCTATCCCTAAGACGGTCACGAGTTTAAAACTACACTGTCACGAGAGCGACATTCGACGGAAGTGATTAACCTTGGAGATTGAGATTCAGCCTGAAAACGGGACGATCCAGACAGAGACGCTCAAGAAAAAAATCTTGAGTCGAGAGGAGCTGCTCGCCCTGGCCTCGAGTCTGGTCACCGACCTGCACGCGAGGGCCTGCAGAAAGGTCTTCCGCGAGACCGCCCACGACCGCGCCCGCCTGGCATACGCCAGAGCCGCGACGGCAGCGATCGCAGCGACGGCCGCGATCCTGAAGGACGCTGAGCTAGACGAGATCAAAGCGAGACTCGACACCATCGAACAGAGGAGATCATGAACTTCAACGACCTGAGGCGCCGGCTCGACGCGATCGAGACCGGCCCGAACCGTGGCCCGAAGACGGCCGCCGACATGACCGACGAGGAACTTATCGAGGCGATCGGACTCGCCGATGTGTGGCCGACCCTGACCGATGCCGAGCGAGATCGGGCCCTCGAGGACCTGATCGCGGCGAGGTAAGCATGAGCGCCCCTACCGACATCCGCCGACGCGTTGAGCGACTCGAGGCCGAGAAGGCCGCCGCGACGGCCGGCGCAATCGTGATCTACGAGGTCGGCGAGAGCGAAGAGGAGATCCGCGCCCGGGTTCCGCCCGGCGCCTCGACAGTGATCTTTCTGCCGAACAACCATCGCGACGGTCGGCCGGAGGCGCCATGAGCGCCGCCCCGGCCCCGGCCGTCGAGCCGGCCCGCGTGATCGAAGAGCTCGACGCTCGGTTGCAGCTCGCGACGTCCGAGCGCGAGACCCTGACACAGCGCGGCATCGACCAGGCCGAGCGGTTCCGACTCGCCCGTCTGGCACCATGGCCCATCGAGGACGAGGACGAGCCATGATCGCAGCCGCCGCGGCTCGGGCGTACGCCAACCTCGCCCCGGCCGCCTCGCTCGCGGTCTCCAACTCGGTCCCTCCGGACCATCGCGCGGGTAGGCACACCCGCCAGCCCTCGGGGCGTCTCGTCTTCATCCCCGCCCCGCTCCCGTTCGCGATCCGGTATGATGACGAGCTCCGATCCCTCATCGCCACTGCTGACCAGGCGCTCGCCCAGCTAGATGCCGCGGCCCGGGCCGCGACTCCCGCCGCCCGCGACCGCCTCATCCGCTTGTACGCCGAATGGGTAGCGATTGGACCGGACGCCGCCGAGATAACGATCAACTACACCCGCGCCATGAGATACGGGTTCAAAGCGATCCAGAGGGGCCCGATCTCGATCGCCCTGCTCGCACAGCTGAATTGGCTCGTGCTCCGGCACCCGGGCCGCCCTCCCCTCTCCGGCACCCCCGGCGCGATCCGCCCAGGCTGGATGTCGATCTGGCCCCTGGACTCCCATGGGAATCCGGACTATAGTGCCACACCGCTCTACAACGCGCCGCCCGTCGAGGAGATCCCGGCAGCCCTTGACAACCTCGAGGCGTTCATACAGGCGCCGGCCGACGACCGGATCCCCGCGGTCGTGCGCGCCGCGCTGATCTTCATACAATTCGTCTCGATTCACCCGTTCACCGATGGCCACAGCCGGACCGCCCGGCTCCTGGTCCCCCTGTATCTCTGCCGGGCAGGGGTCCTCTCGTGGCCGGGCCTGGATCTCGGCATCTATCTCAAACTCGATCTGAAAACGGGAGGGTATCGCAAGCACAGAGCGGCAGTGTGGACCCGCGGGGATATCGAGCAGTGGATCGCGTACTTCCTCAGGGGTGTGATCGCCGCCGCGGACGGCACCCGGCTCACACTTGAGGCCGCCGGTCTCGAGGGGTCACCATGACGGCCGCCTCGCTCGCGATTTCCAACCTGGTCATATCCGTGACGGTCGCCGACGCGCTCGATCTGCCGGCCCTCGCCATGCGGATCCCCGGCGCCGAGCTGGACCGGCGCCGGTTCCCCGGGCTCATCGTCCGCTCACGCGCCCCTCGGTTCACGGCCCTGATCTTCGCTTCGGGGAAGCTCATCTTAACCGGGCTCACGCACCCCGATGCGATACCGGTCGCACTGTCCACCACCATCGAGATCCTGCGAACCGCCGGCGCCGTGGTCGCGCCGCGGCCCCCGCCGAAGATCGTCAACATGGTCGCGTCCGGCACTTTCCCCGAAGGCGTCGCCCTCCACCGGCTCGCCGTCGCTCGCAACCTCGAACACATCGAGTACGAGCCGGAAATGTTCCCCGGGCTCATCTATCGGTGCGAGACGGTCCAAGCCGTGGCGCTCGTCTTCGGGACCGGTGCGATCGTCGTCACCGGCACCACGACCCCCGAGGCGGCCGGAACAGCAGCGGACGAGGTCCGGCAGGTCGTCGACGCAGCAGGAGCATGGACCCCCCTTAGAGCAGCACCATGAGCGACGACAGCCGCGTGGGCGGAGCGGCGGGCTGCCGATGTCGAAGAATGACAGATTATGACGAGATTCTAAAGACTGTTCACAGTGTGAACATGGGATGCACGGAAAGCGACAGGGAACGGCCGTCCTGGAATGTCAGACTATGAAAAATATTCCCGATCCATTCGACACTTTACAAGGCACCGTATCGCCGTTCTAAGCCCATATATCACTCTGATTGATAATACCCGGCATTGGAATTTTTCAACGCATAAAAAAGGGGGAGGTTCGACCCTCGGGATCGAGGGTGATCAGGACCGCTCGCTTATCGGCGAGCGAGCTTCAGGAGCACATCTGCGACGGCAGACGTGACCGCAACCGCGACCAAGGCCGCGATCACGCAGATGCCAGGTTGGGACACCATGACCCTCGTTGACGTCAGGCTTTTTAGTCAGATCGTGCATCGGCACCCGGGCACCTCGACGGCAAACAGAGGACGCTGAGCCCGTCGCTGAGCCCGTCGCTGTGGCCCGCTCCGGCCCGCCCGCGTGGTTGACGGTTCGGGGGGTCCTCTCAATTTCTGGAGTTTATGGCCCTCCAAAAATGGGCTGATCGACCGTCGAAATTCGTACAACTTTAACGCCGTGAGACGGGAGCGACCCCGGGCCCCGCCCCGACTGTCGAGGCTCTCGATCGGCGCGCGCTCCTCAAGGCCCCTGAAGAAAAGCAGAAACCGTAAGAACCAGACTGACACATGGTGCACCATGGATGCACCATCCCCGCACCCCATCCGTAAAACGGAGCGAAGTGTGATGGCGGCATGCTCCTTTTCCCTTGTCGTGATTATCCTGTGTGCCCTGATCGCCCCGCTGACCATCGCAGCAGAAGTGACCCCCGCGTTTGTCCCGGGCGGCGTCGATGAACCCCAGGATTTGAACGGTGATGGCCGGTACGAGGACGTGAACGGGAACCGTCGGGTGGACTTCGCTGATGTAGTCCTCTACTTTGAGGAATTGAACTGGATCGCCGAAAATGAGCCGATTGTTGCCTTTGACTACAACGGTAACACGCGGGTGGAGTTCGCCGATGTGGTTCTGCTGTTCAACGTGATGGCCGGCCCTCTGGCTCCGGTGACTCCGGAACCGACGCCGCTCCCGATCCGCATTGAGGCCGAAGACTACGATGCCGGCGGCGAGGGCGTGGGATACCACGACACGACCACGACCAACGAGGGTGGCACATACCGTCAGGATGCCGTGGACATCGTGTATGAAGACAGCATCCAAAGCTATGTTATCTGTTACACGCGGCCGAGCGAGTGGCTCCAGTATACGGTGAACATCTCTCAGACAGGGACCTATGACGCCTCGTTCCATATTGGCACCCCGAACACGGGCACCTCGCTCACGCTCAGCATGGACGGGACCACGGCGGCCACAGTCTCAGTTCCGAAGACCGGAAGCTGGAGCTCCTACGCCGAAGTCACGGAACAGGTCTCTCTCACAAAGGGCACGCATGTCCTCCGGATCTACACGAATGGATATCACAACATCGACCGCATGGTTTTCTTGAAGGCGGATCCGCGAACCCCGACGCCGTCCCCGTCAACCCAGACTCAGGCTCCGATACCCCCAACCCTGACGACGGTTCCCCCACTCCTATGATTCGACTCCTGGTTCCAGAGTTCCGTCTAATTTGATTCGCCGAATGGCGTCCGCACAGGCCGCCATATTCGCGATCTCCGGCCCGGTCCTCTGCCGGTCGATACAAAATCCACATCTCTTTCATCCACTCTGTCATATCCTCGTGCATGAACGATGCGACCGGACCCGGCAGGCGCTCCAAGCTGTGGGATCGATCACCACGGTCTCGGCCGGCATCCATCCCGCCCGAAATTCACGTTCGGCAACGAGCGGATTCTACCATGAATGACGAGATCGACGACACTGAACTCTACGAAACCTGGTTCTCCGAGGTCTGCTGCCGCTGCCGGCACTTCAACGGCGACCGCCCGAAGCACACATGCACCGCCTTCCCCGACGGGATCCCGAGCGCGATATGGGAGGGGGAACACCTCCACGATCGGCCGTTCCCCGGGGACAACGGCATCAGGTTCGAGCAGGCAGACGGTTAGGGGCCCGTCGGTAGAGACAGGGTGCCCCTCGGAGGAAAGGGAATGTTGATAGGCACAGACGGGAGGTAGGTGCTCAGGAGAGTAACCGTGCCTGACGATAAAATACTGCAGTGTCCAACATGCAACGAACGACTTCCTCCCCAGTTAATCGGCGAAGTGAAGTATTGCCCGTGGTGCCGGACCAGCATCCGCAATCCGGACCCCGGACCCATTCCCGAAGGCGCGGAAGTAATGATCGAGGAGCTATCTAGGGACCTCGCGGCGCGTCAGAACGTTCCTCTTGCAGCCGCTCGGTACCAGGTGGTCAAGGCCTTCTATAAGGTCCAGGAGTCAATCGCCGCTGACATCGAGGAGTCACTCGCCGCGGACGTCGAGAAGCAGATCGCCGACAGGGCGATTCCCCCTTTGCTGACAAGAGAGAGGATCACCGCCGCTCTCGTTCTGCGACTCATAAAATCCATAAAACGGTGATTACGCGGTCTAAAATCCCCGGTACGCCCCGACTCTGAGCCGGCGATACGGCGACCCTTCGACCTTCCGCACGTAGGTGAGGGACCCATCTGCGACGCTCCACCAGGGTGCCAACCGAGTTGCAAAAAAGTTGTGTATTTCGACAGGTCGTTTTTTTTCAACCTGGGTGAAGCTCGGTTGTAGCTACGGGTCTGCCGTCGCCCGACGTGGAGGGGACCCGTAGCCGTCGCCGAGCTGGTACAGAGCTTGTTTTTGAGTATGTGGAGACGCGTACCACGGCCCCGAGAACGTCGATCGAGACGGAGCTCGGCCGGAGGGGCCGACCTGTCGAGGTATGCCCGCATATCCCCATTGTGTAAGTTAGCGTAACTTAACGGAAGTATTAATAAGTTAGGTCGTCTAATATAGAGTATGCAGTCCACCACGACGGCAAAGAAAAACCCGCGATGGGTGACCATCGGCACTGCGACGCGGCAGCACTCCGCCCTCCAGCTCGAGGTCCTCATTGGACCGGCCAAGGGGGTCTACTTCGTCGCAGCCGCCGACGTCTCCCGCATGACCGAAGAGAGCGTCCAGGTCTACAAGCTCCGAACCGTCCAGGGCGAGCGGATCCCCGAGGTCGTCGGGTTCACGTACTCGACCACGAACGGCAACATGATCACCGTCCAGCTCGACGCGCCGGCCGCCCGGTTCATGATCCCGGCCCTGGCGCTCCTGTCGCATCTGGCACGACCGGCCGCAAACAAGCCGACCAGGATCACGGCGCCCCGGGAAGAGGTCGAGGTCGGTTCCTCTCCTCTTCAGGCGGTGCCGGCATGAGCCCCCCGATCATCATCGAAAAGCTCTGGGACGACCCCGAATGCATCGCCATTCTGCGGGCCGCCATAGCAGACATCCTCGCTGACGAGGCGACCGCATGAGCGATCACCTGCAGCCCGTCGCTGTCAAGCAGCGGTGGTTGGACGAGTGGGGCATGTCCCCCGAGTGGGTTCGGGAGGCCGAACGCACGGGCCGTATCGTAATCGTCGACGAGATCCCAAAGGAGACGTGAGATGGCCGACATACTCACCACTTCCCAGACCGAGGCAGCCGTTCTCGAGGCCCTCCGGTCTCCCGAGGTCAGCGATCACATCGCCGCCCTGATCGACCGGTCTGCTCGCCGCGTGGTCGCCGAGCTGGGGCTCTCCGATGAAGAGGTCTGGGGCCGCATCAGAGCATCGTTCATGGCCGAACGGGGGGCGGCGTGAGCACACCGGCCGAGCCGCAGCTATCCGTGGTCGCTGACGCCTTTATTCAGGTCATCAGCTCTCCCGATGGGAGGGCCCTTCTCCGCGCACCACGGGCCCACACGCCTTTAACCAACGCCGACATAGGGATCGGCATGGCTGTGGAACTAAACGACTTTAACACCGTCTCAGCGACAGCCGCATATCTCGGGTACTCCGAGAAGCAGATCCGCGATTGGCTCGCCGACGGGAGCCTGACGGGGGAGCGGTGGGGCCGGCAGTGGAGGATCACCCGCGAGGCCGTGGAGGCGTTCATTGAGATGCGCCGCCGCGCCTCGATCCCGCCGGCCGCGACCACTGCTGCGACCGCCGCCCGCGCCCGGAAGACGACAACGAAGGCCGTTAGCGAAGGGAAGATCGATCTCTCCGACGAGGGGGATTGATAGGCGATCGCGACGAGGTCAGTGTCAGTAACGAGAAAACCGCCGGCCCGGCAACGTCCACCACGACGGCCGCCGGGACCGGCTACACCATATCGGCTTTCCCTCTCATCAACCTACGCTTGGTATATCAGTTTTGTAGTTTCGCGACGGGCGCTCGCTTTGGGAGTATACCTCCCAAAGTCTCACAAAGTGTTATCTCTTCCTGGAAGATCCACTCATCATGATACCAGACTTTCCTAACCGGCGGAAGACTTCGGTCTCTGGATCGTCGTTAGACCTTGTACCCCGTAGCGGTCGGGAAGAGTATGAGAAGCATGCAGATCAGATTAATAAATTCCTTCATACGCCTGCAGGAGAATGGTTTTGGCAATTTCTAATGTTGGGACGCCCTGAACGACCCAAAGAAATTATTCCTGCACTTTATTCCAGCAATCGTTGGCTCACAAGCGACCTCAATTACATTATCGATGTCTTGATCGAACAAATGGCGGACAAAGATGGAATTTCATTTTTAGAAGAGAAAATCCTTGTTTGTTCGAATTTTCAGATACGACTTCAAACGGGCAGGGGATTTCGGGAGAGTTTGAGAGTAGACAGTCCATTCGAACGATTTCTATCTCTCGAAAGTGTTCGTCAAATTACAGATTATAGTCACGAAGCACTCCTAGAATTCATACAAAGCGGTGAACTTCATGCCGAGAAATGGGGAGAGGATTACCGTGTTCCATCATCCTCGCTCCAAGACTTCATTGAGATGAGGCGGAGGCAAACAACTCCCCGGCGAAAGAAATCGAAAGCGGAATCCAAGAATACAACGTGAAGGGATATTGATACATGGAGGCCGATTGAAGGGATGTCGGCCGGATCCACGATGGAATTCCACAGGGATCAGGTTTTTAGAACACCACATTAGTGGAAAAGATGACACAGGTCCCTTGGCCGGTCAAGGCCCCTTGCCGCCAGTTTGATTGCTTAACAGTTTTCGAAGGCATTGAAGCCGGGGACGCGACCCTTCGCCGAAGGGAAAAAAAACAGATCGATGAAGAACCGTGATCTAGAACCATTAAGCAAAAACGAGAGGGATATTATCCCACCGAACACGACGGCGCCGGGATGAGGTCTCGTTTAAGATAGGATGATATACGCTCTTCGTTGCTGCGAACGTAAGGGAATTGCTTCTCAATCACGTTTGATATCTGAACAAGCCGCTTCTGGGAGATCTTCTCCAAATCTTCAAACAGCCCGATGGAGTGGACATTAAATTTCCAATTCTCGAATGTTGTGAGTGCTATTGTCGCCTGATCCACATTGGCGTTGGACGAAAGGGCAAAGATCGCAACTGGCTTTTGGCCCCCATTTATCAAGTAGTCTACTTTGTATGCCTTCTCGGGGTCAAGATCGGGGTGCGTCCACCCCTTAACCAGCGACATGGATGGTGGCAAATGTTTGGCAAATTGATCGATTAGAGTAGCCACATCTTCTACAAACGTTGAGCGTGCATTGTCTCGACTCAAAAAGGTAAGGTCAGAGATCTGCCCAACTGCCTGGACAAGGGAAAAGATTGCATCCCCGTAGTTCGCATCTCGGATCGGTACGAAAAGCTCACCATCGTCTTCTTCTATCGCCCACGAGGAGATTGTGTTCTTGATGATTTTTTCGCGAGTTCCCGTCTTGAGTTCCCGATCGTCGAAATCGTACGATAGACGCATGAAGGTGTGTGCCTCATCTGACATCACCCACCCCCCTTCATGCTTTTTCAAGACAAGTTTGTAATGATCTCCGTCATTGAAGCGAAACGGGGTAAAGATACGATATCGATCGATCCCTTCGGGCTCGATGCGGATCTTTGCACAGATGGCTCTCTGTATCTGAGCTGCAATGGCATTATCCGTCATAAGTTATCCCCCATTCCATAAGATCGCTGATGGGACCATCGGGATGTCTAAATCCGCAATCCTTAAGGAGGCACATGGTTGCTGACTGGAGGTCAACATACCGATCAGTTACCTCAGCATATCCGTCTTCTCGTATTCCGCATTCTTGATAGCGCTGGGTTGCAGTGTGAATATGATACTCGTAGAAGGTTTGGTTCTCCAATTTATTTGTATGCTCACCATGCCTGCCATTGTAGCGGCGGAGGCGAAATTCGTGGCCCCCCTTCGCCGGTACATAGAGCAGAATTGCGGAGAAATCAAATGCGTCTATGGTATTCTGACGGAGTTTGAGAATGAATCGCGAACCTCTTTCCCCGGTTACATGATGATCGAATTCGGTATGTTTCCGCTTCTTTGTCACTCTCATCGTACGAATGAGACCTCGAGGAATAATCTTCGGTTCAGATATGAGCGTGACAATCTCGGCATCGGAGAGTATCTCCCCCATATGGCTCACGGCTCGATTTCGTTTGTCATCAAATACCTAGAGTATCTGCCGCAATCTACAACTACGGAAACCATATCAAATTGTTCTTGATTTATTACAGAGTATTAAAAAAATTGTGATTTGTTCCCCGTCCGCAACCTCTCTTTAGAGCAACGAGAGAAGGGGGTAGTGAGCGCGGAATTGGGATCATTTCAGTTTTAACTTATCGATGCGCGAAGAGACGCGCTCCTTGGCATCACCCGTCTCGAGTTCTTTTCGCGTGACCGTGATCTCAACGGTGTCGCCCTCGGCCACCTCAGGAATAACCTCGTGGGGTATGTAGATCCATACGTTTGAACAAATTCAAGGGGGAAATTTATTTAATTAAGGACCATACTTCTTAATAGTTTCATCCCTTCCCCTGAGGGTTCATGATGGTGCACAAAGAGAGAACAGTCAATGCAATGCTGTATGCGATCGGGAAGTATCCCAACATCGGAAGAACCAAACTAATGAAGTTTTTCTTCTTTAGTGATTTGATTAATTATAATCAAAATGGGGATATCCTGTTGGAGAAGGAATACATCCGAATGCCAAATGGCCCTGTACCTGAATCAGCATTCCACTTAACTGGGACTTCAAATGCATTTGTGGAAGTCTGCCCAACGCAAATCGATCCAGAGTGGACGAAATATCATTTCCACATGTTGAGGGAAGCCGATCCCTCAATTTTCTCATCTGCGGAATTAAGCCTTTTTGATGAAGTCATTGGAATTCTCCAAAGTCACTCAACTCAAAAAATCAGCGAAATCACTCATAGATTCAGTCTTTGGAGAACGGTCGCGGACGGAGATATCATTCCCCTCGAATCATTCAAATTAGATGAATACGAATACGTTCAACTCGGAAGCGTCATAAGTTCCTACAGAGCAGCACAACTTGCAAAAACTGTCGAGATAAATGATGACATGTTCGTCGATGATAATTTTGAAGTAACAGTCACTGCGTGATTTTCAGTTTAAGGGGAGTTAACCATGTCACCTACTTTAGGTTTTGAACCGGCCTATATAAACGCAGGCGCAGTTCACTTCATCGATCTAACTCCGCATACTGATCCATCCAGAAATACCCTCAAGGGGCCTCATTATGTCACAATCGTAATGAATAACCGCTTTTGCTCATCGACTTCCTATAATACGGCAATTTGTATCCCTTGCACCTCAATGAGGCCGGACCTTTGGAATAACCGAGAGTGTCGATTAAAATTTGGACAGCATCACCTTCTTTACCCGAAGGATTACCCCGGGTTAAGAAATGAAACCGTTGTTAAGTGCGACCAGATATTTACAATCAATAAAGAATATCTTTCTAATTTCCAATTCTTTCTCTCGGAGGACGATTTGAAAGAGATTAGAGCGAAGACGGCATTTTGTCTGGGATTCTGATAAGAATCTGCAGATCAACTTCAATTAAAAATATCCTCTCATTTTCCCGATTTTTCTAAAAAAAACGAAGTCAAAATTAACTCATACTGATGGTCGGGATATGAATAGGTAGTTTGCTACTCGTGGCAACACCAGGGCAGTTGGAGGCTCTGCAAGTTGCACCCTGACTATTCCTCCATAACCAATACATCGCGAGTAGAGGTACCTTGTAAAATGCATGGATACCCGATCTATCTATATATGCCGAAGCGTCTGATCTCGAGACGGGAGCCCGATCAAAGGATCGTCGCGCCCACCTTATGATCTTCATTATCGAGGGGTTTGGCGCCCGGCCATACCACCCGCATCACCGCAATGATCGTTGCCGTGGCTCTGTATTGAGGCGCCAGCGATCGCGAGGGGGACATGGACCTATTGCCCCCCGGACCGAAACGAGGTGCTTTAGATCGACCATGGAGAGATCCATTGGCTTGATATCGATCTGACTGGTGCGTCGAGGGAAGAATTGGCCGGCGCTGTCGGGCTCGCTCGTGGGGCCCAAGCCGCATGTAAAGTGTGGTGTCCCGGCATCCTCGTCAGTCTATTGTCGGCCTCTAGGAGGCCGCGACCGCTGACGGTCCGGAAGCCTGCACCAGCCTGCACCATCCTAGAGCGATGTACGGGGGGCCGATTGGGCGCATCGCCACCGCCATTGAGGACGCTCGTGTGAGGGACTGAGGATAGCCCGCACCGTGGACTGTGACATCGATGCCCAGTAGCATCAGCGCTGTGCGCTCAAGCTCCGGATGAGGGCTTGGACGCACGTTGAACTCACTGTCGAACTCAAGAAAATCCGGTAGTATGCATAACAGCTCGTAATCAACGCCGTGAGGGCCGTTGTTCCTATGTCCTCCGCCGAGACCCACGCCCTCGATATCAAGCGATCCGATGCTATCACGACAGCAGTGTGGTAGATCGCGATGGCCGGTGAGGGCAATAATCCATCAAATCGCCGAGTCCGTTGGGAGGATCCGGTTAGGAATCCGCTCAAGATCTGAGTGTCCTTAATGGGGTTGGGGCATTCCCGCCCGATGCTCCCGGATATTTCTAAATAAAAGCGGAAAGCCTTTCGTGGAACCCCGCATTCCTAAATTGATCAATACAATGACACTTGAGTTCACTTTGATAATCAGCGATTGGGGGATAACGTGACCGATCAGCAAACAACATGCGCGATTGATGAGGGGAATGTTGATCAGGCCAGGGAAGCCTTAAGGGAATGCGATGAGTCCCATGATCGATATATTGCAGGTATTTTGGATTTTTTTAAGTGGACAACGACGTTCGCCTTCGCAGCGGTGGTTTGGATTGGATCAAATTTCCAAAATGCTAATAAAAACACTATGTTATATCCTTCAGTGATTATTATTCTATTTTCAATTGTTATTGCGATAGTTTCTACTCGCGCGATACTAAAATATTGGGAGAGCGACTGGATCGGTAGACAACTCGATGTCAAAGCCGACATTCTCTCCAAAAAGGTTACTTCGAGCGGAGGCTTATATTACAACCAATTAGAAGAATTAAATTATAGAAGATACTATAATATTAAAGATATATACAAAATATATAAGGTTGATTTCGATAGAAATCTAATCCTTCATATTAGTACACTCTTTATCGGTATCGCAATTTATTTGTTCGGAGCATATAATACTTATGCTCCTTAAAGGTGATAGAGTTAACCTTGGGCTAATTGGGTTTTTTCTGTTAGCAGGGATTCAATGGATTTCGACGGATAGCCCCCCCGGAGGTGTATTACGGTGCAAACGCTGCGTGTTATGGAATGGCCTGTCGAATGCACCGATAGTGATGTTAAATTCTCGATTCGGCGATTGTCCGTCCATCAACTGTTAAACATAGAGCATCATCCCGACCATGTCCCGGATCCCCGGGGCGAGGCCGACAACGATCATCGCGAGCAGGATCAGGTACCAGAACGAGGTGGCCGTCCCCTCCCGGCGATAGAGTTCGAGGACATGGATCCCGGGGATCAGACCCGCGAGCTTGAGTGGGGATATGACAAATCCGTCCGGGTTGCAGCCATATGTTCGCCCCGATCGGCGAGCAGGATCGTCCAGTCGCCCTCAATTGTCTCGATCACACACGACCGGGCTTTGAAAGAAGTTCGCCGATGCATCCGGTATTGTCCATGTACATGGGCGTGCACTTATGTTTAAGGCCGTCAATACTGTGATCGCATTGTGCGATGCCGAGAGGGGTGTGGAACCTCGGTGTTTTCGAAAATAATCAATAAAGATGCGGTTATCTGAACATGAAGAAACGCTACCTCGCGGTCAGTGCCCTGCTGGGCTGGCTCCTGCTGGTGATCGTGCTGATGATCATCTCCGGGTACGTGAACACCGAGGTATACTTTGTCCTCGGTCTAATCGGCCTGATGGTGATTGCGATCCTGATCACCCCGATCTATTCGCGGCCTCAATACACACGGCGACTGCTCCTGATCCGGATGCTCGGCGCCGCGCTCTTCGTCGCGCTCTTCTTTGAGCAGTTCCTGGTCGGCCTTCCGGCGATCAGCATCCCCTGGATCCAGACGTACATCCCGCTCGAGCAGGTGATCATCGTGGCCACCTCGCTCATGGGCGTCGTCTGCGTCTTCGCCGGGGCGATCGTGCTGAACAGTTCCCGCGGGATCTCGAGCCGGACCCTGCAGGACGCCCTCAATGCCGGCTCGAGCGTCGACTGCCGCGCCCTTCCCAGGGACAGCCTGACCTATTATCTACCGCCCCAGCGCGAGGGCGACGGGGTGCTCCAGTTCGTCCCCGAGTCGACCTCGGCCCCGACGAAGGCGAACCCCGACGTCGCCTACATCGGGGGCCGGCCTGTCAAGGGACAGTACCAGGTCCCCTCCGGGGCGCAGCTCTTCGAGCTGCTCAAGCGGTCCTACTCGCTCCGGCTCCCCGTGCGCGAGGAGGCGGTGCTGACCGCGATCCAGGAGGTCTGCGAAGACGTGCTCGAGGTTGCGGACCGCGTGATCCCGGCCCGGCGCGAGGGCTACATCCTGATCGAACTGCAGAACTACCGTCTGCTCTCGATCTGCACGGAGCTCAAGCAGGACTTTCCGGTCTGCTGCCGCGTGCACCCGTGCCCGATCTGCAGCCTCATCGCCTGCATGCTCACTGAGGGACTGGGGCTCACCTGTACCCTCGAGCACGTGCACGTCGAGCCCGAGGTCCGCTCCATCACGCTCTACTTCGTCTTCATTCCGTAAGCCATGGGTTGCGGGGCTCTCGACCGATGGCCCCCTCCTCCACCCCGGCGGGTTCCCTGTCGCGGCCCGGCCCTCATGCCGCGAAGGACGAGCAAAATCGTTTTCAGGGGCCCACGTGACCGGCCCGGTCCGACTAGTTCCTCTTGACGGACAGATATCTTCCATCGACCTCGTCGACGAAGAGGACGACCTGCCCGCGGATCGGAGAGGGGAGGGGGCCCTTCCGGCCCTGGACCTCGATCGTCCCCTCCTCGACCCGCCGACCGTCGAGGGTGTAGACGGCGTCGACCCCGGCGGCGAGCAGGTCGGAGACCGCGCAGGGCTCGATCATCTCGCGTACGCGGCCGTACAGGAGATAGCGGCCGTCGTTCCGTGTCGACGCGAGGCCGATACCGGCCAGGGAGCCGATCACCCCGTCCTCGGTCCCGCCGAGGCCCTTGAGGGGGATGCCCAGGTTCCTGGCGAGGGTGCGGGCCCGGTCCTGGTTCAGCACGATCCGCTGCGCGTCCTGAGCGTAGGCGACCAGGGAGGGCGTGACCTGCGTGTCGAGGGCCCAGCAGAGCCCGGGATCGCTCCCCTCGATGAAGTCTCCCATCATGACCTCCTCCGCGATCTCGCCCGCGTGATCGGCGATCGATCGGTCGTCTCCCTCGAGGTGGATCACGGCACACGAATTGTGCGAGGTGTACGGGATCGAGTCGTGGACGAAGAGCTGGTGGCGGGTGACGCCGCGGACCGGATAGTGCTCGGCGCACGCCCCGGCGATGGCCCGGGCGAGCCTCCCCGTTCCCCGTGAGCTCAACGAGTCGGTATCGTCGACAGCAAGATAGATCGTCACTCGAATTATTATTGGCCGCGAGGTTGAAAAATACGTGTTATGTCCAGAGGGTTAATTTAACTGAATTAACTCGGACGGGTCCGGACCCGGTCGCCCGGCAGGACGGACTCCCGAACGGACGGACAGCCGCGGCACCGGTGTCAGTCGTCCCGATCTGTCGGCAAAGGCTGGGGCCTGTTCGCCATGATCCCGGGAGTCGAAAAAAGGAGATTCAGGCGTAGCCCCAGACGACCTGGACGTTCGCCGTGACCGTCAGGGTCCCCGGCTGGATCGGGGTGGCCGGAGTCGCAGTATCCTTGGCACCGCTCGCGCGATCGTAGTAGATGGGGGTCGCGCCCGAGTCGACCTGGACTTCGCGGGCGTCCGTCACCCTGACACCGAGCGCGGACGCGACCGAAGCCGCATCGGTCCGGGTCCGGTTCACGGCCTGCGCCAGGGCCTGTGCCCGGAGCGTCGCGCCCTTCTGCTCTGAGAACATGAACGCGATCGAGTTCACCTGGTTCGCGTCGGACGAGACGGCCGTGTCGATCACCTCGCCGACCCGGGCCACGTCGTCGATCCGGACGAGGAGCGTGTTCGAGACCCGGTAGGTCGTCACCTTTCGCGGGGCACCGATGACGGGGGTCGGCTGGTCGGCGTAGACGGGCGTGACCGAGTACCCGGTCGTCGTCAGGTGGTCGTCCGGGATCCCGAGCGCCTTCATTGCGTTCGTGACGTTGGTCATCCGCTCCGCGTTCTGGCTCTGCGCCGCCTTCACGTCGGCGTTCTCGGTCTCCACGCCGACCTGGACCTCGGCCCGGTCGGGAGAGCTCACGACCTCGCCCACGGCGGAGGTCCTGATCACATGCTGGGCCGGCGTCTCTGAAGTCGGCGTGACCGTCGGCGTCAGGGCCGTAGCCACGACGACGGCTGCGCAGATGCAGAAGAGGGCGGCAAGCACCGCTGTTGTGTATCGCATACCGATAGATGAGAGGACGACCCTGGGAAAAAAGGTGGCGATGACTTCGAGACGGATCGAAGTTATGTCTCGGGTGCGAGGAAGAGGTTGCAGTGGCACCGTCCCTCTACGGCCACCTCGTCCTCGCGGTGCACGCACGGGCAGATAATCGCCCGGTCCTTCTCGGTATCGCCGCTCCGGATCCGGCAGGGGCAGTACCGCTCGCCGAACCGCTCCCGGTTTCGGGCGAGGCCCTTGAGCACCGCACCGAGCTGCCGTTCGTCTTCGTTCAGCCGGTATCCGCGCTCCCGGGCCTCACCCTCGGCCCAAGCACGCATCTCCTCCTCGGTTGCGGGCTCCCAATCGCTCATGCTGCACTCCATCTTGCGGGTCGGCTATTAGATTTGTCGCTGTCGAACTGCCTGACAGTGGGCGATCATGGACTCGAAGATCCGCCGCCCATCCTCGGAGCCGATCACGAGCTCGCTGGACCGCTCGGGATGCGGCATCATCACGAGCACGTTCCGGGCCTCCGAGAGGACGCCCGCGATCCCTTCGACCGAGCCGTTCGGGTTCGCTTCGGGTGTGATGCGCCCCTCCTCGTCGCAGTAGCGGAACGCGACGCGCCGCTCGCGGTTGAGACGGCCGATCACGTCCGCGGAAGCCACGTACCTCCCCTCGCCGTGGGCCACGGGGACCCGGATCACGTCCCCCCGCCGGAAGAGGCTCGTGAACGGGCTCTCGGTGGTCTCGACCCGGAGCCAGGTGGGCCGGCAGACGAACCGTGGGACCTCGTTCCGGGTGAAGACGCCGGGAACGAGACCGCTCTCGGCCGCGATCTGGGCGCCGTTGCAGATCCCGAGCACGAGCCCCCCGGCCCGGGCGTGACGGAGCACGTCACCCATGATCGGAGTCCGGGCCGCGATCGCCCCCGCCCGGAGGTAGTCCCCGTACGAGAAGCCCCCCGGGAGGACGACCGCGTCGTACTCTCTCTGGAGCCCGTCGCGGTACCAGACCAGGTCCGTTGGGACGCCGAGCACCTCGTCGAGCACGTGGACCGTGTCCAGGTCGCAGTTCGATCCGCCGAACCGGATCACGGCGAACCGCATCAGGCGACCTCGATCTCGTACCGGTGGATCACCGGGTTCGCGAGCAGGCGCTCGCAGATCGCCCGGGCCGTCGCCTCGGCCTGTTCGCGGTCCATCGCCTCCAGGCCGATGCAGAACCGCCGTGCGGTCGAGAGCGAGAGCGTCGGCACTCCGAGGTGGGCCAGCGCGTTCTGGATCGCCCTCGCCTCGGGGTCGAGCATGCCCTCCTTCAGTGCAATCGTTATGGTAACGTCAAATCGCATCTTACTCATCCCCCAGGACCCGGTCCGCGACACGGGCGTACGTGCTCAGCACATCGCCCTTCTCGAACCTGTACACGTCCTTGTCGAGCGACTCCCTGGTCTTTTGGTCCCAGAGCCGCATCGAGTCCATACTGATCTCGTCCCCGAGCCGGAGCCGGCCGTCGGCGTCCCGGCCGAACTCGACCTTGAAGTCGACCAGTAGGATCCCGAGATCGGCGAAGACCGCCCGGAGCACCTCGTTCACCCGGAGGGCGAGGGCCTTCAGCTCGTCGAGCTCGGCCCGCGTCGCGAGGCGCAGTGCGAGGATGATCTCGTCGTTGACCATCGGGTCGTGGCGGGCATCGTCCTTGTGGTCGATCACGATCAGCGGGGGGTCCAGCGGGCTCCCCTCCTCGAAGGGATAGTTCCGGACCAGCGACCCGGCCGCGATGTTCCGGACGATCACCTCGAGCGGGATCATGTCGAGCCGGCGCACGCGCATGCGGCCCGGCCCCTCCTCGGCGATATGGTGAGTCGGGACGCCGGCCGCCTCGAGCAGGGCGAAGAGACGGGCCGAGACCCGGGCGTTGTACTCGCCCTTTCCGGCCAGTACGTCCTTTCTTCCGCCGTCGAAGGCGGTGATGTCGTCGCGGAAGACCACGATCAGCTCGTCGGGCCTGTCGGAACGATAGACCGACTTGGCCTTGCCTGCATAGAGTAACTCCTCGGTCACAGCTGTTGCTCCTTGAGTCGGTCATTGAGACGCCGCACCAGCGGCGCCAGGGTCGGGGAATACCATCCCCGCTCGATGTACTGCGGATAGATGCAGAGCCGTTCGACGAGCTCCCCGTCTCCGATCAGGTCCCCCAGGGCCTCGATGGCGGGCCAGGGGTGATCGGGGTTGATGTAGTCGATCGAACACGGTGAGACGCCGCCGAGGTCGTCGACCCCGCACGGGACCAGGAGCCGGCTGTCTGCGAGGTTGGGCGGGATCTGTATCGCGACCCCGTCCGGCAGGATCTCGCGAGCGAGCCGGATCGTGGCGCAGTACTCCGTCGATGTGATGGTCGGTGCGCCCGCCATGCCCGTACCGTCCTGGGGCGCGAAGTTCTGGAGGATCACCTCCTGAATGTGACCGTGGCGGCGGTGGAGCGCCGCGATCGTCTCGAGTGACTCGCGACGGTCCTCCGGGGTCTCGCCGATCCCGAGCAGGAGCCCGGTCGTGAACGGGATGCGCAGCCGGCCTGCCGCCGCGATCGTCTCGATGCGCGCCTCGGGGTCCTTGCCCGGCGAGCCCTCGTGGGCCGGGACCCGCGCCGTCGTCTCGAGCATCAGCCCCATGCTGGCGTTCACCTCGGAGAGCGCCCGGAGCTCGTCCTCCTCGAGGACCCCGGCATTCGTGTGGGGCAGCAGCCCTCTCTCGATGGCCACGAGGCAGAGCCGCCGGCAGTAGTCGAGGATGGACTCCTCGCCGACGGCCGCGAGCCGCTCCGAGAAGCCTGGGACCTCGCCCGGTCGTTCGCCGAACGTGAAGAGGGCCTCGGTGCAGCCCGTCCGGGCCCCCACGGCGAGCACCTGCTCGACCTCGTCGGGCGGCATCAGGCATCCCGCTCCGACCGGCCGACGAAAGCCGCAGTAGCTGCAGCGGTTCCGGCAGACCGTGGTCAGCGGCAGGAAGACGTTCCGCGAGAACGTGATCCGGCGGCGGGGCATGTATACAGATGGGAGGCGCGACTATTCAATCTTCACCGTCGCCGTCACGGGTGCGGCATGTCGTGCTCCCGCCGCCGAAGAGAAGATCGGGGTCCCCGTGCGCAGCTCACCATAGAAATCCTTTGTGGGACATGCGGGGTTCACACGGACATATCAGGTGCTGATATCACCACAAATGCGGTAAAATTTTTATACGAGGGTCGGCTGCATACGATCGATACAACCGGCGACACGGGCCCGTGGTACTCGCCACCCCAGATCTTTTCCGGGACCGCCCCGCCCTCCAGGAGGTATGCAGCATTCCGGAGATTGTTATTGGTTTTGAAGTGCACCAGCCTCTCAGGCTGAAGAGAGAGTTCCGCCGTCAGACCACCCCGATCAGCGACCCCGACCGCTACTTCGACCCGGTCAACCGCGAGATCCTCGAGAAGGTTGCGGACCGGTGCTACGATCCCGCCACCCGGATCGTGCTCGAGAACCTCGATGCGGGGCACCGTTACGCGTTCTCGTTCTCGGGCACCCTGCTCGAACAGCTCGACCGCTGGCGCCCCGACACCCTCGAGCTCTTCGCTCAGGTGGCCCGGCACCGTAACTGCGAGGTACTCGCACAGACCTACTACCACTCCGTCGCCTCCCTCTTCGAGGACAAGACCGAGTTCACGCGCCAGGTGTACCAGCACATGGACGAGCTCTGGGACCTCTTCCAGGTCCGGCCGACCACGATCGAGAACACCGAGTTCATCTACTCGAACGAGATCGCGGCCATCGCGGCCGATCTCGGGTTCCTGGCCGCGTATACCGAGGGCGCGCCCCAGATCCTGGGGGAGCGGTCGCCGAACTTCCTCTACCTCTGTATGGGCATGCCCACCCTGCTGAGAAATACCCACCTCTCGGACGAGATCGCGTACCGCTTCGGCGGCTCGCTCTCGGAGCGCCACGCGCCGGCGCGCACCCTCCCCGTCGCGAAGTACGCCGACGAGGTGGCCGCTCTCGAGGAACCGCTGGTCTCGGTCTTCCTCGACTACGAGACCTTCGGCGAGCACTTCAGCGCCGAGACCGGCATCCTCGACTTCCTGCGGGCACTGCCCAGGGAGCTCGATAGCCGGGGGGTCAGGACCACGCTCCCGCGCCTGGCGATCGAGGAGCACCCGCCGGAGGACGTGCTCGACATCGCCGAGCCGATCTCGTGGGCGGACCACGAGAAGGACCTCTCGGCCTGGGCCGGCAACGAGATGCAGCGGGTCGCGATCGCCGCAGTCCAGAAGGCCGAGACGTACGCACACGACCTCGAACTGTGGCGCAACCTGCAGATCAGCGACCATTTCTATTACATGGCGATGAAGACCCACATGAGCGGGGAGGCGCACAGCCTCTTCGCCCACCAGCCGCCGGCGGAGGCGTTCGGGACATACATGGAGGCGATCGCGGCCTTCATGGAGTCGGGGATTGCGACCACACGCGATCCCGAGGCAGCGCGGGCACTCCGGGTCCTCCCCCCCCGGCTCGCCTTCCACTTCATGACTGCGGACGGCCGAAACGGGCACACGGCCTACGACCTCGACCAGTTCGCCGAGCTCGTCCGGGTCGTGCCGGCCGAGTCGATCGAGTATCACCAGTCCCGCGGAGATATCGCACGCTGGCTGCGCGATGTCCTCGGGGCCGCAGATGCCGCCCGGCGAGTCGAGGGGGTCGGGAGCCCCGAGAGGATCGCTCGCCAGCTGACCGAGACCAGGGAGGACCTGTGGAGTCGCTTAAGTTAGGCTTCTTCTGCTGGGAGTCACTCCATGCCGTCAGGCTCGGCGGGCTCGCCAACGCGGCAACCCACCTGGCGGAGGCGCTGGCCGCCGACCACGAGGTCCACTACTTCACACGCGGCGATCTCCCGGACAGAGAGATCTCCGGGGTCGAATACCATTACTGCCAGCCCGAGGGCGAGAGCATTGTCGACTACTGCAGATCGATGAGCCGGCAGATGGTCGACCGGTTCAGAGAGGTCGACGGCGATTTCGACTACCTTCACTTCCACGACTGGCACACGGTCGAGGCCCTCTCGGCCCTCCAGGATCAGAATACCATCTTCTCGTTCCATTCGACCGAGTTCGGGCGTCACGGGAGCACCTTCGGGGCAGAACAGATCTTCCGGGATATCTCGGGGATCGAGTGGAGAGGGGCGCGCCTCGCTCGGAAGGTGACCGCCGTCTCGGGCGTGCTGCGCAACGAGGTGGTCAGCCTCTACGGGATCCCGGACGACAAGTGCGAGGTCGTCCCGAACGGCGTGATCCCACGCGAGTACCAGCGAAACGTTGATCCCGCCCGCGTCAAGCGGCGCTACGGCGTCTCCCCGGACGCTCCCCTGATCTTCTTCATCGGCCGGCTGATGCACCAGAAGGGGCCCGACCTCCTCCTCGACGGGGTGCCCGGGGTGCTGAACGAGTATCCCGACGCCCAGATCGTGATCGCGGGCGAAGGTCTCATGATGGCCGGCCTCCAGGCCCGGGCCCGCGGGATGCCCGTGCGGTTTCTCGGCCCGATCTCGGACGAGGAGTACGTGCACCTGCTGAACTCGGCCGACCTCGTCGTGATCCCCAGCCGGAACGAGCCCTTCGGCCTCGTCCTCCTCGAGGCCTGGTCCGCTTCACGGGCGGTGGTGGCGACCAACGTGGGGGGGCTCTCGGAGAACATCGACCACCAGGTCGACGGGGTCAAGGTCGAGGTCGACGGCGAGTCGATCGCATCGGGGATCAATACGGTGATCGGCGACCCCTCCCGGCTCGCATCCCTGGGGGCGGAGGGGCTGCGGAAGCTCGAGGAGCGGTTCCGCTGGGACGGGATCGCGCACCAGGTCGCCGGGGTCTACCGTGCGATCGGACAGTGACCTCGGGAATGGGGAACACATCCCCGTGTCACCTCCTGCACCCTCCCCGTGCCTCCACCCATAACACTTTATCCTGCGCTGGCCCGTAAAAAAGGGAGCATGGTCATGGACAGGGCGGCGGACATTGCAGAGCCCACCGGCAACGGGGGACCGAACTTCAAGGAGATCATCCGCAACTCCCCCTGTGTCTTCGCGATCGGTGTGGCCGGCGACAGCGGCTCGGGGAAGACCACGTTCACCCAGTCCATCCGGGAGATCTTCGGCGAGGACCTGGTCTCGACGATCACCCTCGACGACTACCACCTCTACGACCGCAAGCAGCGACGCGAACTGGGCGTGACCCCGCTCGACCCGGTCGCGAACCGGATCGACCGGATCGAGGAGGACCTGATCGCCATGAAAGCGGGGCGGTCGATCATGAAGCCGGTCTACGACCACGCGGTCGGGACCTTCGGCGAGCCGGTCCCGTTCTCTCCGGGCAAGATCGTGATCCTCGAAGGGCTCCACACCCTCTTCTCCGAGCGGCTCCGGGCCAATCTCGACTTCACCCTCTTCGTCGAGCCGGACCGGGAGGTCAAGGAGGACTGGAAGATCCGGCGGGACATGGCCAAGCGGGGATACGACCGCGAGCAGGTCCTCAAGGAGATCCTCGAGCGCGAGCCCGATTACCTGCGGTACATCGCGCCGCAGCGGGGGTACGCGGACGTCGTGATCCGGATCGGCCACTCGAAGTACGGTGCGGCCCTGTCAAGGACCCGGAACGTCTACCAGGTCTCCCTGATCCAGGACCCGATGGACCGATCGATCGGCGATGTGGACCTGGCCGTCGATCTCTTCGCCGTCCTCTCGCTCTCCGAGCGGAACTTCCTGCTCGAGTTCATCCACCACGAAGACCCGCGGCGCCGTCGGGGCGAGATCGTCCTGGACGGCGAGCTCGGGGCTCACGTGGTCCACAGGCTCGAGCAGTCGATCGAGGAGCAGACCCATGTCAGGCCGATCGCACTCTCGCGCGGTCGCGACTACGTGACCGCCGTCGACGTGGCCCAGTTGATGATCGCCTGGAGGATCATTCACCGCAGGATCTTCCTCGAGCGGTGCGCCGAGACCGGTCTGAGCCCCGAAGAAGTACAATGTTTAAATAGGTGAGGGATATACCAATGGATAGGGAAATGTCGACCGCCAGCCGCATTCGCGAGAGTTACAATGAGAGTCAGGAGCGGATCGTCCTGTACCTGAGGACCGCTCTCTGCAAGGGCAAGTTCTACTTCAAGTCGAAGTACATTGCCCGTGACCTCGGGCTCTCGTCCAAGGAGGTCGGTACCAACATGGCGATCCTCGCCGAGATCTGCGACGACCTGACCATCGTCCGCTGGTCGTACTCGAACAGCACGACATGGATGGTCCAGCCGAAGGGGGTCTAGGTCGCATGCCGAAGGTCGAGTTCACCTCCGTGATCGAGTTCGTCGCACGGGTCGACGACCAGAAGGACTGCCTGATGGCCCAGGACGAGACCCAGAAGAACCCGGGCGCGCTCTGGTTCAATATCGACGTGCCGAAGGGCCACGGCTTCGCGAGCGGGGACCAGGTCCGGATCACGATCGAGCGGGTCTGACACCGCACAACCTTTTTCAGGCCATCGGCCCATTCCGGGTAGATGGCTGACAAGCGCCTGACTCTTCTGCAGCTGAACGATGTTCACGCCTACCTCGAACCGCACCCCGAGGTCTTCTGGGGTCCGGGGGGCCCCGAGTTCCGAACTGCGGGGGGATACGCACGGATCGCCGGGCTGGTCGACCGGGTCCGCAGGGAGACCGGCGGGAAGGCCCTGCTCCTCGATTGCGGAGACACTTTCCACGGGACCGCCCCGGCCGTGAAGACGCGGGGGGCGGCCCTGGTCCCCGTGCTGAACGCCCTCGGGATCGGCGCGATGACCGCCCACTGGGACTTCGCGTATGGACCCGCGCGTCTGAAGGAGCTCGCAGGGGAGCTCGGGTACCCGGTGCTCGCGCTCAACTGCTATGAGAAGGAGTCTGACCGACGACCGTTTCCGGCATCGATCCTGGTCGAAGTCGGCGACGTCTCGGTCGGCGTGGTCGGGATTGCGGCCACGATCCTCGACAAGACCATGCCCCCGTCCTTCGCCGAAGGGCTCCGGTTCACGCTCGGCCGGGAGGAGCTTCCCCTCGAGATCGAGAGGCTCCGGGACCGGGGGGCGGAGCTCGTGGTCGTCCTCTCGCACCTCGGGCTCCCCCAGGACCTCCGCCTCGCCTCCGAGGTGGACGGGATCGACGTGCTCCTCTCGGGGCATACGCACCACCGGCTCGAGGCCCCCATCGAGCGGAACGGCGCGCTCGTGATCCAGTCGGGGGTCCACGGCTCGTTCCTGGGCCGGCTCGACCTCACGGTCCGGGACGGGCGAGTCGTTGCGCACGCGCACCGGCTCTACGAGATCGACGAGACCTGCCCGATCGATCCAACCGTGGCCCGCCTCGTCGAGGAGGCCGTCGGCCCCTATCGCGAGGAGCTCGGCCGGGTCGTGGGCCAGACGGGCATCCCGCTCTACCGGGGCGAGATGCTCTCGGCCGGGATGGACACGTTCCTGCTCGACTCCATCAGGCACGCGACCGGGGCCGAGATCGCTTTCTCGAACGGCTGGAGGTACGGCGCACCCGTCCTCCCCGGGCCGATCACCGCAAACGACCTCTTCGACATCGTCCCCATGAACCCCGAGGTGATGACCGTGACCCTCACGGGGGCCGAGGTGCGTACCATGCTCGAGGAGAACCTGGAGCGGACATTCGCCTGCGACCCTTACGGGCAAATGGGTGGATACGTGAAGCGCTGTCTCGGGCTGACCTGCTATGTCAAGCTCGAGAACCCCGCCGGTCACCGGGTCCAGGCCTGCTGGATCGGCGACCGTCGGCTCGACCCCGGGGGGCGGTACCGGGCCGCGTTCGTGACCGTGCAGGGCGTGCCCGCACGGTACGGAGGGGACAGAGCCGGGACGGGCATCTCGGCACACGAGGCGATGGAGCGCCGCCTCGCCGACGCCGAGCCGTATCAGGGAGCGGGGTCCGAGCCGTTCCGGGTGATCTGAATGCACCGAGCCCTCCTCCACATCGACGACGCCGCGCAGATCGACCGGGGGCTCAGGAGCGTCCAGCACCTGCTCGACGATCTGGGCGACGAGGTCGCGGTGATCCTGGTCGTGAATGGCGGAGCCGTCTCGGCGCTCCGGCGGGAAGCGACGCAGACGCCGGTCATCCGGAGACTGCTCGAACAGGGGGTGACGATCGCGGGCTGCCGGCACAGCCTCCTCACGCAGAAGATCGATCCTGCGTCGCTCGTCGAGGGCGTCCGCGTGGTCCAGTCGGGGGTCGGCGAGCTCGTCCGGCGCGAAGGCGAGGGGTTTGCATACATCAAACTCTGAGCCGGACAGGCTCCGTTCCATAGCCTTAAGGTCTCGCCAAGCGATTGAGGAGCATGGTGCTCTTCGGCGGGGCGGAGCTCGGGTGGCTGCTGATCGTGGTCGGCGCGCTCGTGCTCCTGTTCGAGGCCTACTCGCCCGGGTTCTTCATGACCGTGCCCGGGACCGTGATGGTCATCCT
>Ga0074193_1001242_pt1 | contig 32881 bp, 18 predicted proteins | sample EPASupsiteHSE605_FD_64523 | JGI IMG/M metagenome (GOLD analysis project Ga0074193, IMG submission 64523) | Bioremediated contaminated groundwater from EPA Superfund site, New Mexico - Sample HSE6-05 | ecosystem: Environmental > Aquatic > Deep subsurface > Groundwater > Contaminated ... | reverse complement strand
TCTTCCACCGGACCGTCGAGAAAGGCCTGCTCTTCCGCGGTCAGCTCGGTTTCCGGGTAGGCAAACAGCTTGCGCCACTCCGGCGCACCGCTCCAGATTTCCCGATCCCACCAGAGGGTGCCGGCACCCAGCGCCTCCTGTTCGGTTTGGCTAATCCGGGGCATGATCCGCTGTGCCTGCTGGAACAGCGGGCGGGCGACCAACAATCTGCGCAGCCAGGGAAGGTTCAGGACCACGGCCGGCAGCAGGACAAGCCCCGCAATGGTCAGGGTAACGGGGGTGGGATATTGGGCTGTCCCGAGCCCAAGGATGAGGAGAATGAAGAAGCCGGCAGTGGCGAGACGGAGCGGTGAACGAAGATACGTGAGCAGGATCAGCAGAATGACGGCAGAGAGAACAAAGGCCATGAACCCCATAACCCACCTCCATCTCTGAATGCAGCTTCCGGCCGAGGCACATCTCTGCGGCCCTGGCCACAGACGTGGTTTCTTAATGAGAGATTATATTTATAATAAGAGCCTTTTGCACAATGAGCAACCTGCCACGCAAGGTGCGTCCAGCAGGTCAGAGGCAGGTCACCTTCCAGCAGGTCAATTTGATCAACAAAATAGCCACTTGGCGCGGATCACTTGATCAACCGGCGGCGCATGGCCCACAGGCCGAGGACGAGAAAACAGAGGGCAAAGCCCAGCAGAAAGCCGATGCTGATCAAGGGGTTGGTTTCCACCAGCCCCAGGCAGCAGTAGCGGGTCAGTTCCACCAGGTGGTAGAGGGGGAAGATCAGGGCCACCGACTGGGCCCAGGCCGGTAACTGGGTCACCGGGAAAAAGGTGCCGCTGAACAGAAACATCGGGGTGATGAAGAGAAAAATCGGCAGGTTGAACATGTCGATCGACGGAATGATGCCGGTGAAGAACATGCCCACCGCGCCGAAGGCCAGGCCGCCGAGGAAGGCCAGGGGGACAATCAACAACCCTTGCGGAAAGAGGATGAACCCGAACAGGCCCAGCACCAGGGTCATGATCAGGGCTGCGGCCGTGGCCTTGGTGGCGCTCCAGACGATCTCGGCCAGGATGATCTCCTCCAGCGACAACGGCGTGGTCATCATGCCGTCGAAGGTCTTCTGGTAGTACATGCGGACAAAGGAGTTGTAGGTGGTCTCGAAAAAGGCGTTGTACATGATCGAGATCCCGATCAGGGCCGGGGCCATGAACCGGGTGTAGGTGAGCGGTTGGCCGCCGTAGGTGAGCCCCTCGACCAGCCCCTGGAAGCCGAGACCGAAGGCGAGGATGTAGAAGGCCGGCTCCAGGAGCGGCACCAGGAAATTGACCTTCCAGATCTTGCGGTAGACGATCAGGTTGCGGCGCCAAACGCTGACAAACCGCCAGGAGATGTTGTTGAAACCGATCATTCGCGCAGCTCCCTGCCGGTGAGGCGGAGAAAGACGTCTTCCAGGGTGGCGGTGCGGAAGGTGCACTGGCGGCTGCAAAACCCCTCGTGGATGGCCTGTTCGATGGCGGTGTCGCCGTTGCTGTAGATCACCAGCCGTTCGGCCATCTCGTCGAAATCGACGTCGCGCTCGTGCAGAAAATTTCTCAATCCGTCCTGATCCGCGCCGCCGATCTCGATGATCGAACGGCCGACGTGGGTCTCGATCAATCCTGTCGGCGAGCCCTCCACCAGAATCTTGCCGTGATCCATGATCACCAGGCGGTCGCACAACTGGGCCGCCTCCTCCATGTAATGGGTGGTGAGGATGAAGGTCTTGCCCTGGGAGCGCAGGGTGTGCAGCCGCTCCCACAGCAGGTGCCGGGATTGGGGGTCGAGCCCGGTGGTCGGTTCGTCGAGGATGATCAGTTCCGGGTCGTTGATCAGGGCCCGGGCCAGGGTCAGCCGCCGGGTCAGGCCGCCGGAGAGTTCACCCACCTTGGCATCCCGCTTCTTCTCCAGGGCGAAGAAGCGGAGCAGTTCCTCGGCCCGCTCGCCGGCCAGGCGCGTCGGCATGCCGAAATAACTGGCGAAAACGAGCAGGTTCTGAAAGACCGAGAGGTCGGGGTCCAGGGTGTTGTCCTGCTGGCAGACGCCGATGCGGGAGCGGATTTGGCGCCAGTCGGTGGCGACATCGAGGCCGAAGACCCGCAGGCTCCCCGAGCTGGGCGGGGAAAAACCGTAGAGCATCCGGATGGCCGAGGTCTTGCCGGCGCCGTTGGGTCCGAGCAGGCCGAAACACTCGCCGGTGCGCACCTCAAAGGAGATGGAATCCACCGCCACCAAGCCGTTGAAGCGTTTGCCCAGGTTGTCCACCCGGATGATGGGTGCTTCCGTTGCCATTGCCTGCCCCTGTTCCATGACCGCGCCCCCTCAGATCAGGTTGCGGTGGCGGAGCAGGGTCTGGAGGCTGCGGCGGGCTGCCAGGTAGCGTCCATCCTCGGCATAGGTGGTCGGGTGGACCGTGGGCACCGGATGATGGCAGAGGTCGCCGTCGACGTTGGCAAAGGTGAACAGGCAGGAGTTGGACAGGGCCTTGGCGGTCCGGTCCCGGCTGATGCGCTCGATGCCCGCCTCGACGCAGACAAAGCCGTCGTCGGTGTAGACCACCCGCGAGGTGAAGTGGAGCTTGTCGCCCATGCGCACCGGGTGAAAGAAGTTGATCCGGTTGACCCCGGCGATGATCGAGCGGCCGGGCGCCACCAGCTCGGAGCAGATCGAGGACAGCTCGAAGGCCCGGCGGATCAGGTAGCCGCCGAAGATGGTGAAGGGCACGTTTTCCTGGTCCGGATAGGTCCGTTCCCAGGCATCGGTGATCAGGCGGCCGCAGAGCAGGCCGGCAAAGCCGGGCTCGTCCTGGGCCTGGTGGAGCGCGGCCAGCAGTTCGTATTCCTCCCGGCTGGGCGGCTCGTGGCGGGCGGCCTGCTGGTGGCGGTACTCCTCGCGCCGGGCCAGGGCCTTGCCGGCCCGCCGTTTTTCGATGGGGTCGACATATTCCAGCGGCGGCAGGGCAACGCTGGTCACGTCCTCGCCGTAGCCGGAGCGGGCCACCATGGTGAAATAGCAGGAGGCGATGTGCAGGGTCGGGTCGCCGGGCTGTTCCACCCGGATGCCGATCTCCAGCGAACTGCGGCCGACCTGGTTGATGGTGGCGGCAAAGGTCAGGTCGCGGGTGACATCGACGGCATGGCGGACGATGATGTTGTCGATGGCGGCGGTGACCACCCGGGCCGTGGGATGGAATTGGTTGACATAGCGCAGGGCGGCCTCCTCGGCCACCTTGTCGAGGATTTCGAGCAGCAGGCCGAAGCGCATGTTGCCCTGGATGGGTTCGTCCACCACCATGTAGCGGCGGCGCAGGGCGGAATCGGAGCCCAGGGCCAGGGTGCGGTGGAAGACGGTGTCACGGGGTTGGGTCATGGTATATCCTTCGTCGGAGAGTCAATGGGTTTCGATGGGGGAAAACAGTACCGACGATGCGGTCATTTTGCAAGGGATGACCGGCATCAAACCTCGCGGTAACTGGGGGTGTGCCTAAATGCCGGCCGTCAGCCAGAGGAGGTCTGTCTATTTTTCTAATACATTCCAATTGGTTGAATGACTTAATTTAAAATTATTATTTCGTGTTATTTGACAATTATTTGTTCAGTTTTATCGTTACAGAATGGAAAAAGACAAGGAATCCGATGGCCGGATCCGGCACTGTTTCCTGCCCCGGTTGCATGCATGGCTGGATCGTGCACGCAAGGAGTATCCCCGGCCGATCAATCCTCCGTAACGTCAAAACAATCGGTAGAGGTGCACCATGGAATATATACTTCCTGCATTACCGTATGCCTACGATGCGCTGGAACCCTTCATCGATGCCCGCACCATGGAGATCCATCACACCAAACACCATCAGGCCTACATCACCAACCTCAACGGGGCGCTCAAGGAGCAGACCGCATTCGGCGACCTCAGCGTGGAGGCGCTGCTGCGCAACCTCAACGAGGTCCCCGAGGCCATCCGCACCGTGGTCCGCAACCACGGCGGCGGCCATGCCAACCACTCCTTTTTCTGGCCGACCCTGAAAACCGGGGTGGCGGCCAAGGGACCGGTGCTGGAGGCCATCAACAAACAATTCGGCAGCTTCGAGGCCTTCAAGGACCAGTTTGCCACCGCGGCGGTCAAGCTCTTCGGCAGCGGCTGGGCCTGGCTGGTGGTCGACAACGGTGTCTTGAGCATTGTCACCACCGCCAACCAGGACAGCCCGCTCATGACCAGCAAGACCCCGGTGCTCGGCATCGACGTCTGGGAGCACGCTTACTACCTGCTCTACCAGAACCGGCGGCCGGACTATGTCTCAGCCTTCTTCAATGTGATCAACTGGGAGAAGATCAATGAGCACTATCTTGCCGCCATCAAGTGACCATTGAAATCGATGGCATTCACAGCCCCTTTCTTCCCTTATCGGGAGGAGAGGGGCTTTTTTTGTGCGATGGAGATGAAGAGGTGATGGCGACCACGGTGAGAAATCAGGCGATTTTCACCGGTGTTCGCAAGGACGATACGGCAAGAGGCAGCGGGGGTCAGCTGGCGTGCTGTTGCACCCAGGTCACATACCGGTCCATCCAGGCCTGGAGGAGGGGCTTGCTGGCAGGGCCGATGGAGCCGTCGGCCTCGAACATCCCTTCCCTGAACTGGAGAAAGGTTTCGGGCTGGCCCATGGTGGGCACATCGAGATAGGCCAGCACATTGCGCAAGTGCTGCTGCGCCACCGCCGTGCCGATGGCGCCGACGGAGATGCCGATGACCCCGGCGGGTTTGCCTTCCCAGGCACTCTGGCCGTAGGGCCGAGAAGCGATATCAATGGCGTTTTTGAGCACACCGGGGATGGAGCGGTTGTATTCCGGGGTGACGAACAGCAGCCCTTGGGCCGATTTGATTTCGCTCTTCAGCCGTTGGACCTGCGGCCCATCGTTGCCGTCGTCGTCCTGATTGTAGAGGGGGAGATCGTTGATGGTCACCTGTTTGAAGGTGAATTCCGGTGGGGCCAGCTTGACCAATCCATTGGCCAGGCGACGGTTGAAGGAATCCTTGCGTAAACTGCCGACAATCACGGCGATGGTATATTGGTTCATACGAACCTCCAAGTAAGTTGAGAAACAGGAGGTGGTGCTGGTGTAATTTTGCCGCCAACGGGCAACAACTGATACAGCACTAATGATCGACCAGAAGTTTCCTTTGTACCTGAGTACAGTGGTGCGGCATTGATCGATTGTCAATCATTGTTCGAATTCTAACGGGGTGCTCATGGGTGACGGAAGTTGTCAACCCGGAGGGTGGCGCTCTTTTTTCCCATCGTTCCCCCATCGGGTGGGAGGGGAAACGATGCGCTTGGGTTCAGAAGGTGACGACCTCAGCCGTACTCAGCAGGGTGCGCAGCTCTTTTCTCCACGCGGGGCCACCGAGTGATTCGGCCAGGAGCACGGCCAGGTGTTGCGGCACGATGTTAAGGTCGCGATTGCGCCCCAGACCGGAGATGCAGGAGGGGCAATTGGTGATGATGGTTTGTCTGTTCGAGTCGTTGCCCATTGCAGCCTGGAGGTTGTCGCGCTTGCGCTTGAGCATGGACCCGGCAATATCCGGCCGCGACAGGGCCAATGTCCCGGCCTCGGAACAGCAGCCCCCGACCGGCCTGACCTCCCCGCCTATCCGCCGGACCATCAGGGCGCCTTCGCCCTGAAGCGAGTCGTGGCAGGGGGCATGGTAGAGGAAGGACCGTTTCTTGTCCTGGGTGAAGCGCTCCGGCGCCTGTTCCAGCACAAAGAAAGAGATATCCGCCAAACCGCAACCGAACATCGTCTCCGCCCCCAGTTCGCGCAGGGCCTCGCGGCAGGTGCCGCAACTGACGATCAGACCGTCGAAACTGATGTAGCCGAGCATATCCCGGATCTGGCTGAGGATGATGGTGTCGCGCAGGGTCACGTCGCTGTGCATCCGGGTCTTGGCGTTGGCCCGGGCCGGAAAACCGCAGCAGAGATGCGACGGCGGCAGCACGACCCGCACCCCGGTCTTGAGCAGGCTGTAGATCGAGGCTTCGGCAATATTGGCATACAGCCGCTCCGACCCGCAGCCCGGAAAGTAGAACACCGTTTTCTGGGCGGTCTCCGGCGGGTTGAGCAGCAGGGCCTCGTTGAGCGAGGTTGTGGGCAGCAGGGCCCGCAGCGGCCTTTTCGAGGGCGGCATCATCGGTGACTTGAGCATGCTCACCAGCCGCCATTTCTTGGCGGACACAACCTCGGGCGCCTGGCGCAGCATCTCCGCGCCGAACCGTTGCAGGCCGGCGCCCCATTCGACCACGGCTTTGCGAAAGAGGACGTTGTAGAGCCGGTTGCGGGTCTTGAGATAATGGAGCGACATCCGGGTGGGCAGAGGCGAGTGCTTGTAGCCGCGCTCGCTGAGGATCTCGCGCTCCAGCACCGAGACTTGGGCGGTGTCGATGTCCACCGGGCAGGGCTTGAGGCATTTGCCGCACAGGGTGCAGTGATCGGCGATTTCTTCCAGGTTTTTCAACTGGTTGAAGCGCGGAAAATGAGAGCGCTGCATGTCGTAGAGCAGGGCCTCGATCAGCGAGCCGATGGCCAGGTTCTTGTTGCGCGGATGGAAAAAGATGGTGCTGCCCGGATAGAATACGCAGCAGTCGGCCTTGCACTTGCCGCAGCGGATGCATTTCGAGATCTTCGAGGCCAGGGTCTCCAGGGAGCCGTGCTGGAGGATGCGCGCCTCCAGTTCCAACAGGTTGAAGGACGGGGTAAAGACCTTGTCGATGATATCCGGATCGACCAGCTTGCCCGGATTCATCACCCCTCTGGGGTCGACGCTGCGGCGGTAGGCGCTCAGGGCATCGATCAGGTGCTGGTCAAGGAACTTCATCTTGGTGATGCCGATGCCGTGCTCGCCGCTGACCACCCCGCCCAGGGCCACGGCCTTGGCCATGACCTCGTCGGCGGTCCCGGCGGCCCGCTGCATCATCACCCGGTCGTTGGAAAAGACCGGGATGTTGACGTGGACATTGCCGTCGCCGGCGTGCATGTGGGTGGCAATGATAATCCGCCGCTGGCGCACCTCCTCGAAAATGCGACGGATATTGGCGCTGATCCGGGGGTAGCCGCGGAACAGTTCCAGCAGGTCGGTGGCCAGGGTCTTGAGATGGACTTCGCTGCGAATCGGCTCAACGACGCGCTCGGCCAGGCCGGCCAGGGCACCGGCGCAGAGTTCGGCCGCCTTGGGGATCTTGGCCTCCAGCCAGTCGGGGTCTTCAATCGGCTCGGCGACCTGGAGATAGGCCATGATCGCCTGGACCACGTTTTCCTGGTTGTAGCGGTCCTCCTCGACATTGGTGGCGTCGACGAAGCGGGCGAACTCGGCCAGGGCCGGCAGCGGCAGGACGATGTCCTCGTTGAGCTTGAAGGCGTTGGTACGGGCGGCAATCGCTCCCAGCCGTTTGCGATCGCGCCAGAAGCGGCTGGCCTCGTCGGCATCGCTGGCGACAAAGATTTCGGTGTTGGCGTAGCGGTCCAGGAGGTGGAGCAGGGTGGCCTTGCCGCGCAGGATCTGCTCGGTGGTGTGGCCGACCATGTCGATCAGCAGCACCGCCTTGGGCGATTCGCTCCGCGCCGCCTTGAACTTGTAGTTGATCGCCCGGATGTACTCCTCGTCGAAGTGCTCCAGCGCCATCAGGGCCTCCTCGCCCCGGTTGACGAGCTGCTCGGAGATTTCGACGATCACCCGGCTGGCCTCGTCCATGTCCGGGCCGAAGAATTCGAGGCAGAAGGTCAGCTTTTTTTCATAGGCCCGATACAAAATAAATTCGGCCGAGGTGATGACGCCGTCGGTGCCCTCCTTCTGGATGCCGGGCAACCCGCCCAGGGCCTTGTTGGTGATATCCTTCCACAGCCCTTTTTTGCGGATTTCGTCGCCGCGCAATGCAATCTGTCGCAGCAGCGCTCCCTGGCGGTCGAAGACCTCGTAGACCACCCGATCCTCGGGCATGATCTTGCGCATCGGATGATCGACCCGGCGCACGGTCAGCAGGCCGGCGCCGGGCATGGCGATAGTGTAGGCCAACAGGTTGTCGATGGCCGTGCCCCAGAGGACCGCGGTCTTGCCGCCGGCATTTTCCGAGATGTTGCCGCCGATGGTCGAGGCCCAGGCGCTGGTGGGGTCGGTGGCGAACACCAGGCCGTGTTGGTCGGCATAGTGCATGGCGTCCTGGGTGATGACCCCGGCCTCGAGCCGGAGCACCGCCATCTGCGGGGTGGCGCCGTCATCGCCGCGAAATGCGCGGTAATCGATGCCATGGATGCGGTTGAGCTTCTCGGTGTTGATCATGACGCAGCCCCCGCTGACCGGTACGGCCCCGCCGGTGAGACCGGTGCCGCCGCCGCGTGGAATTACGTGCAGTCCCAGGCTCTCGATGGCCGTGAGCAGGGCCGGCATCTGCTCCTCTGCTGACGGCCGGACCACAGCCAGCGGCAGGTGGAGCCGCCAGTCGGTGGCGTCGGTGGCATGGCTGATCAGGCTGAAGGGATCGAAGCAGACGTTGTCGTTGCCGATGATCGCGCCGAGGCGTTTGCGGATGACGGTCCGGCTGGCCGAGGCACTGCCGATCTCCTTGTGCAGCCCCCGTATCCGCTCCCGGCAGAGACGGACCAGATTGACTACCTTGTCGGTCCGCTCCGGATCGACCCGCACCTTTTTGGCCGTGCCTTCAATGATATCGAGATCCTTCTTCATGGTTCTGAAGAAGGAACGGCGGCGGCGGGGCGAATCGATCAGCTCCTGGTAGAGAAAGGGGTTGCGATGGAGAATGAACAGGTCGCCGATGCAGCGCATCACCAGGCGGGCGGACCGGCCGGTGACCCGCTGGCTGCGCAGTTCCTCCAGGTCGTCCCAGACCGTGGGGCCGAAGAGGTGATTGATGATCAGCCGGTCGTCGGCCGAGGTGAAATTATAAGGAATCTCGCGGTAGTTGGTGGTGTTCATGCTGTTTGGTTATCCGGAAAAAAACAATGCTGTGGGCAAGAGCAGCGACCCGCCACCACCAAAAGGATGCGGCCTGGACTGTCGAAAAGCGGTCGACGGAAAGGTTGCTGCCGGGTTGTACTCGTACTCGGGAAATGAAAAGCGTCTTGTCGGGAAAACTGCCGAAGGGGTCGTAGAGGAAACACAATCTATAACGCTTCGTACCACACTCATAGCGACTGTGCAAATACTTCGCGCCATAACCGGCAGGGCACGTTTGCCGTTTGGCGCTTCCAGGTTCAGGTGATCCGCAGGTTTACCTGGATGGCCCGGGCCAAGGTGTCAATGGTAAAGGGTTTATGGATGAACGCCCGGATGCCCAAGGCCTCGACCTGCTGTTCGCTGACAAAATCGCTGAATCCGGTGCAGAGGATGACCGGCATTTGGGGGCGAATCGCCAGAATTTTACCGGTCAACTCCTTGCCGGTCATGCCGGGCATGGTCATGTCCGTCATCACCAGGTCAAAGGCGTCGGGTTGCTGCCGGAACAGGTCCAGGGCCTCGGCGCTGCTTGTTGTCCCAACGACCTCATATCCCAAAGCGGTCAGGATGTCGCTTCCCACCTGGACCAACATCTCCTCATCGTCGACCAAAAGAATGCGGCCTTGGCCGGAGACCAGCGGTTGCAACGCGGGCGGGTGGTGCGCAACGGCCTCCTGCTCTTGGGGAAAAAGGAGGGTAAAGGTGGTGCCGAAACCCGGTTCGCTGGACACCGTAATCGCGCCGTTGTAGCTGGCGACAATACCCTTGACCACGGCCAGGCCGAGACCGGTCCCCTTGCCGACCCCTTTGGTGGTGAAATAGGGGTCGAAGATCCGCTGCAACACCTCCGGCTCAATGCCCGGTCCGGTATCGCTGACCGTGAGGCACACGTATCGGCCGGGGGACACCCCCGCGAACCGGCGGGTCCGCGCCTGTTCATCAATGGTGAGCGGTGAAAGGGTGACTTCCACCACCCCGCTTTCCGCGCCGATGGCATGGGCGGCATTGGTACACAGATTCATCATGATCTGATGGACCTGCGTCGAATCAGCCAGGGTCACATCCTCATCGGGTTGGCAGGAAAAGGTGCGCTGGATTTCAATGTGGGAAGGCAGCGTTGAGCGCAACAATTTCAGCGTTTCCTTGAGAATGGGCGTCAGGTGCAAGGGTTTCCGTTCGTGCTTGGATTTCCGGCTGAAGGTCAGGATCTGCTGGACCAGATCCGCCGCCCGGTTGCAGGAGATGAGGAGCTGGCGCAGTCGCCGCTGTTCACGGCCACCTGAGGGCAGGCTCTGTTGCAGCAACTCGGCATTGCCCATGATGGCGGCGAGGATGTTGTTGAAATCGTGCGCTATGCCACCGGCGAGCGTGCCGATGGCCTCCATCTTCTGGGCCTGACGCAGTTCATCCTCCAGCCGCAGTTCATGGGTGACGTCCTTGTGGGTGCTGACGTAATTGATCACCGTCCCGTCCTTGTCCCGGACCGGTGAGGAGGCGACCTCCGCCTCGTAGGTGGAGCCGTCTTTCTTGGTACAGGTCATCTGCCCGGTCCAGGTTCTGCCCTCTTCCAAGGTGGCGCGGATGGCACGATAAAACGGGCGGGAATGTTTCTTGTTTTCCAGAACCCGGGCGTGCAATCCGATAATTTCCCGACGGTCGTAGCCGCACATCCGCTCAAAGGCAGGGTTGGCGTAGAGGATGGTGAACTCCGTATCGGTGATGAAGACGGCCTCGGTGGTCTGTTCGATGGCGGTCACCAGGCGGAGATGTGTCGTCTCCGCTTGTTTCCGTTCACTGATGTTGATGATCGCCGCCAGGCTCTGGCGGGTGCCGGGCAGCAGCGTCGCGGTGACCACCGCGTCAAAAACCGTTCCCAGCGGACCGTGCAACCGGCATTCATAGGTTTGGGGCGCGACTCCCGGTTTGGTGCGGCGGAGGCGGTGGTAATTGATCATCCGCTGGAGGTCATCGGGATCGGCCACCAGCATGGTCCATTTCATGCGGCCTTCCACCTCTTCCTTCTTGAAGCCGGTCAGGGTCTCGAACTCCTTGTTGGCCATGGAAATGGTCATGTCGTCTTCAATGAAGATGAGGGCCGTGCCGGAATTGTCGAAGATAGTGCGATATTTCTCTTCCGATTGCCGCAGGGCGTCCTCGGCTCGCCGCCGTTCCTGGTAGAGTTCGGCGTTCTCCAGCGAGATCGCCGCCTGGGTGGCCAGCAGTTCCAGTGCCGTGATTCTTTGCGGAGAAAAAGCGCCTCTCATCAGATTGTTTTCGAGGTAGAGCAAACCAATGAGCCGTGCCTGCCGCATGACCGGCAGACAGAGCAGGGAAACCGGTTTTGCCCTGGTGATATACGGGTCTGCGGCATACCCGTTGGTCGTCGAGGCGTCATCGAGGATGACAGGGGTGTGGCTTCGTTTGACGTAATTGAGAATGGAAACCGGCAGAGTCGTCTCATTGACCAATGCCCCGGTTTGCGGTTGCCGGACCCTGATGGCGCCGTCATCGATCCAGGCCTCGGCCTCGATGGCCAGGGTCGATCCGTGCTCGCAAATCAGGTATCCTCTCTGGGCGCCGGCATTTTCGAGCACGGTCTGCATCAGGATCTGCACCAGGTTGGTGATGACAATCTCCTCAGAGATTGCCTGCGAGGCCTTGACCACGGACAGGGCATCCAGCGCGCCGATAGCCATCTCCTGCTCTCGCCGGCCAGAGGCGAGTCCGCTTTTGCGAAGCCACGGATACAGCGTATCCATCTGGCGAACCTTGCCGCCGGCTCCCCAGCGAGAATAGCACTCCCTGGCTTTGCGCAGATAGGTTTCGGCAATGGTGTTGAATCCGTGGTGGAGGTAAAAACGGCCGGCCAGCTCACCGGCCAGCCCCTCGTCCTGGATAAACCCCTGGGTCGCGGCCTCCTGAATAGCCTGGTCGTACAAACGGCCCGCCGCGAATTCCTTGCCCGCGATCCTGGCGGATTCCGCCTCAACCAGGGCGTGAAGATGGCTGAAATTTTCCGGGCAATGCTCCATCCAGAGGCGAAGTTGCGCCTGATTGTGCTCCAGGGTGGCGAGGATCTCGCTTCGCGCCGCTGCCGCGGCCTGGTCGAAAGAGGCGATCAGCACGAGCGAGGAGGAGACATTGAGCGCCGCCACCGAGATGGAGCTGGAAAAATAGCCGAGCATGCCTTGGGCGGTGGTGATCGCCTGGCGCGCCTCTTCAAGGCAACCATAGAGGTACAGGATGTGCGCCTTGAGCACATGGTAACGGCCCAATGCCCCGAAGCTCCGATGCTCCTGACAGGAAGCGGCATACTCGGTTTCTCCGGCGATTTCCCGGATTCCTTTGGCGGCAACAGCGAGCAACCCGCCGCCGTCGTCCTGCTCGAGAGCGGTTATCGCCAACCGGAGCCCCAGTAGGGTATCGCTTGCCCATTGATTTTTGGTTTTTCCGGTGAAAGAAAGCAGTTCGGGGATCGTTGCCCGGAGGGTTGCCAGGCGCTCACCGCGATAAAAGGGCTGAAAGAGTTTGTAGGCGAGGGTGTAGCCCGTCCACTGCATTTCCCCGGAAGCGAGCCCGGCCTCGATCCCCTGTTCATTGAAGGCGTCGGAATACTTCAGCGGCCGGACCCAGTGGCTGAGGTAATGGCCGAGCATAAAGCAGGCCTGGCATTTCTGGGCCGGCGCGTTGAACCGGTCGCTGATTTTTAGGGCCAGCTCCCCGAAGGCGTAGGCCTCCTCGAAGCGGTTCAGGGCCGAATTGAGGAACATGCCGAAGGCGGTGTAGCCGACGGTCGACTTGGGCGTGGGGCCGTATTGCAGCGAAAGGTTGACGTTGTGCAGGCTGATCAGGGCGAACAGGGTGTTGTCGGTATAGCGGGCAGGCACCACCATGTCGGCAAGGAGGGCGAGAGCGACCCGGCGGCCCGGATCGGTCATTTCCGGTTCCTCGGCGAGTGAGTCTATGGAGCGTGAACCGAGAATCTCGGTATACCTGACAAGCTGTTCGTCGAGCTCCTCGGCAAGCCGGGTCAGCGAGAGATGGATATCCAGGAGCGCCAGGGCCTGTTTGCCGGTCCGGATGGCGTCACTGTAGCGGCCGGTCAGGGTGTATTGAATGATCAGGATGGTATAGAGTTCAGCCCGTTCAAGATCGGATTGAGCCCGTTCGAGCAACAGATCGATCTGGCGTTGCGACTCGGCATAGTTGCTGTTGACATAGAGGGCGATGGCCAGTTCCTTGCGCAGGTCGTACATCAACGGGTAATGGCTCATCCAGTCACTTGCATCCATGAACTCGGCGCCCAGGGAAAAATAGGTGAGGGCAAGCCCATAAGCTGAAGAGATTTTCGCCTTTCTGCCCGCAATCAGACTCAATGCGGCAACACGGACCCGTTCGTTCGGGTCGATAATTTTTTCCTTGCCGAGATGGAACTGGTTGATGAGGTCAAAGATCCGTTCTTCAATCATCTCCGCCGGCGTGCCGGCAAGCATCAATCTGCCGATATGGCAATGCATGGCGGGGCGGTGACCGGCAGGGATGAGCGAATAGGCGGATTGCTGTACCCGGTCATGAAGAAAGGTATAGGTGGAGCCTGTCAGACCGGGAAGAATCAAGCCGACCTGGATCGCTTCCCGGAGTCGCTCCTGCATTTCCGGTTCGGTGCAGTGGCTCACCGATGCCAGCACCGCCAGGGTGAAGGTGTTGCCGATGCAACTGGCAATACTGAGAATGCGTTGGGTTTCCGGGCGCAGCTTTTTCAGATTGCCGACCATGAGATCAACCACATTGTCGGCATACCCTTTGGTTTTGATGGCGTCGATATCCCAGCGCCATTTCCGGGCGCCATTGTCGACCCCGACCAGATGTTCACCGTGGAGCGTTCGCAGAAACTGGATGGTAAAAAAGGCGTTGCCGCCGGTCTTTTCATAGACCAGCCGGGCCAGGGAATCAACCTGGGCCTGGGCGGAGTGAAAAGTGTCCGCCAGCAGATGCCGGAGATGGGCAAAAGAAAGCGGCTGCAACGTGATGGTCGTGACCGTGCAGCCGGTAGCGCGGATAGCTGCAAGCCGGGGCATCAGGGGATGGGTAGGCCCGACCTCGTTATCGCGATAGGCACCGATGAGCAGCAGATACCGGGTTTGTTGATCGGCAAGGATATGTTCCACCAGTCCCAGACTGGCGGAATCGGCCCACTGCAGGTCATCGAGAAACAGGACCAGCGGGTGCTGCTCTTCGGCGAAGACCCCCATGAACTTTCGGAAAACGGTTCTGAACCGGTTTTCCGCCTCGTTCATCGGCAGTTCGGCCACCGGTTGCTGCTTGCCGATAATGTGCTCAACCTGCGGGATAATATCGACAATCAACTGGCCGTTGATGCCCAGGGCATTCCACAAACGCACCCGCCACTCTGCCAGGATTTCCTCCCGTTCAGCCAGAATTTGCCGGATCAGTTCCTCAAAGGCCTCGATAATGGTGGCGTAGGGAATATTTTTTTTATACTGGTCGAACTTGCCCCAGATGAAATGCCCCTGCCGCCGGAGCACCGGTTTGTCCAGTTCCCGTACCAGAGAGGTCTTGCCGATCCCTGAATAGCCGGCAACCAGCATCAGCTCGGGGGTGCCGTCCCGGACAACCCGTTGCAGACCTTGGAGGAGCGTTTCGATCTCCTTCTCGCGGCCGTAAAGGCGGTGCGGAATGTACAACTGTTCTGCGGTATCGGATGCTCCCAGGACAAAGGGGGACAGATAGCCCTGCGCCTGCCATTGCCGGGCGCACTGCTCCAGGTCGCGTTGCAGACCGCTGGCGGACTGATAGCGATCCTCTGCCGCCTTGTTCAGCAGTTTCATGACGATATCTGAGAGCAAGGAAGGAATGGTGTCCAGGAGGTCTGCGGGTGATTTCGGCAATCGGGCGACATGACAATGGGCCCACTCCAGCGGATCCTCTGCCGTAAAGGGTAACCGGCCGGTCAGCATCTCATAGAAAACGACCCCCAAGGAATAGAGGTTGGCCCGGCTGTCGATTTCCTGATTCAGGCGCCGAATCTGCTCGGGCGACATGTAAGCCAGGGGTTCGTCGCCACCGGGCAAGGGGGAAAAGGAGCCATGCAACCGTGATGTCAGGGGGGCGCTGAACTGGTCCACAAGCACGACGGCATCGTTTGAACCGGCGGGAATAAGGATATTGCGCGGCATGACATTGCCCTGGGGAAAACCCTGCTTATGACATTCAGCCAGGGCAGCGGTGATGCGAATGGCAAGCGACAGAAAGGTGCTGATATCCATGTGTGGATCGTGGCGACAGGAAAGATGGTCGAGTTCCTTGCTCTGCATATGTGAGGGTGGCAAAACTGAAGTTGAGCGCGCGGGACTCTCACGTAACCCTTGTGACGCACAAGCTCCGTACTGTCGAAGCGAGGTGCAAAATCAACGGGGGACCGGATGCGACCGTGATCGGGATGAGGTAGAGCCACCCCATTGAAAAATTAAGAATAGTATAGGGTTCCCCGGGTATGAATGCAAAGAAAAGAAGTGGTTCGGGGTGAAGACTTGCTTGAGAACGCCTTCTTTTCCGTCCTGGAATCCGGAAGTGGGCCCACCTGGAAAACCGAAGACAGGCGCGTGAGTGAGAAGAAAAAGAAAAACGGTCGCCTTCTGAGGCAACCGTCGGGTGCTTTCCGGGACGGCGTCTTCTTGCTGCCGTCCCGGAAAGATTGAGGAAAAATTACTGAAATCAGCCGAGATAGAAGTTGGTCGGGTCGATGGCCCGGATGATCTTGAGCTCTTCATCGGTGGGAGCTTCTGTCTCGACGACGTTGGGAGAGACCTTGAGGTCCCAGGCACAAGCTGCCTTGATCTTCTCCACCGTCTGTCCCGGGAAGTACTCGGCCAGGTACATCTCCTTGGTGTCTTCGTCGAACCGATAGACGCCCATGGTGCTGACCACGCAGTCCGGTCCGCCTCCGATCATGCCAAGCGCTTCGCGCTCACCCTTGCCACCGAGATAGCCGGGGGTGGTCACATAATCGACTTTCTCGACGAATTTCTTTTTATCCTGAGGCAGGATGGCAAGAACCCGTTTGCCGGAGGTAGCCATGTCGTTGGCACCGCCGCTGCCGGCAAAATAGGTAAAGCTGTCCTTCTTGCCCCAGTCGCCGACGCCGGTGGAGTTGATGTTGCCGAATTTGTCGATCTGAGCGCCGCCGATAAAGGCGACGTCAACCTCGCCGCGCTGCAGGGCCGCCATGGTGGCCAGCATGCCGAAGGCCGCGTCGGCGCCAGTGAACAGGCACGGATCGTCAACGGTGATGGCCAACCCGGGAGCAGCAGTGGCCCGGATGGCGCCGCCCTCGGTGAACATAACCATGTTTTTCGCGTGGGTGACCATCGCGTATCCGGCAACAACCAGCGGCAGGCCGACGCCAACGAAGACAACCTCGCCGTCCGCGATTTCCTTAGCGCAGCGGATGGCCATGAGTTCGGTCAGTTTGTATGCAGGTGCAGTCATGATCAGTTACCCCCTTTTTTAGCGGCGAGTGCCTCTTCGTGAGCTTTGAGACGGTCGTCAGTGTACAAGGGCACCCCCTTCCAGCATGCCGGATCATGATAGCCGTAGTCGACTTCCAGTTTCGGTTTGAAGCCGAGCGTCGGTTTGAGGCGATCCAAACCTTCCTGTCCGAATTTCGCTTTGTATTTCTCGATATAGGCGGCGTGATCCGCACACCCGTAGACCCATTCGTCGAGGAAGGCGGGGAGAAGTTCCCCGTGCCGCTCATATTTGCCCTGATACTGGCTGAAGCGGATGTCGAGACCGTAGTAGCCGCGGCAGGCGGAAGGATGGGCGCCGTAGGGGCAGTGGACAACGGCCAGGGTCTTGTAATAGGGAACGATGACGCGGTCGGGATCGCTTCTGATCTCTTCCGGCTCGACGATTTCCTCGCAGGTGACGATGACGCCGCGCTTGGAACCCATGGCGCCGAACTCGTCGGTAACGCCGCGGGTACCGTAGGAAACCACGTTGCCCAGACGGTCGGCCTTCTGGGCGTGGATGATGGCCACGTCGGCGCGCCAGGCCCGAACAACGGTTGTTTTTTCACCGGTGAACGGATCTTCGACGAATCTGATATCAGTAGGATTATGCTTGGGCATGTCGGTGCCGATATTGCCCTTGACCGGAATGAAGGGGACGCCGAGGAAACCGGCGATCAGGGCGCTGGTCGCCCCGAAGTTGGAGATGTCGTACCGTTTGAGATGCCCCTTGTTGAAGGCCCGGCGGATGGCATAGGGTGCCTTGACATACCAGTTCATGATCCAGGCGGAGTGGATCTCGGTGACGCAGCCGGCGCCGACGAGGATATCCAGACCGCCGACGTCGGTCGATGATTCAATGGTGGTCAGGTGTCTTTTTTTCTGTCTGATGATTTCATGCGTCAATGCCATGGGGACCATGATCTGGAATCCACCATAGTAGACCGTGTCGCCATCATGGATGTATTTTGCTACTGCATCCTTGAGCGTCATCCTTTTGTCGAGATCCATTCCATTCTCCTTCTGATTATCCTTCGTTGGGTTGAAAAAAGAACTGAACAATGCTGAGAATTTTTCGAATACCAGAGTACACCTCCTTCCTAAGGTTCAAAAGACTCAGGGGAAAAACTCGCTTGCCGACACGTTCTCGAATGGTTGCTTGCACCTCCTTTTCCTGTAGTTCAACTCTGATTCGGAAAGAGCGTCTTTTTGAATTATCCAGGCCGATAGCAGTGGGTATTGCCTATAATTACGTGTTATTGCGCAAATTGGGGCGCTAGGGCTCGATAAATCCCCTGGCGCTCAGTCTTTCGTAACAAGAACGACAAAGATAATAGACACGGACATTGCCGCAGCCGGTACCGTAGAGCTGCAAAAGGAAGGTGCAGTCAGGGCAGCTCGGCAGCATGCATCTGCTTTCACAAAAAGTGAAATTCTCTTCAGGCAGACCGCATTCGTCGCAGTTGCGCGGAAAAATAGACATGTTTCTTTATCTGAAAAAGCTTTTGTTTATTGAAACAACTACTTGTTCAAGCAATAAATCTTTAAGCTACAACTCTATAAAGAAACTGCAATGAAACGGGGTGGGACAAGACTGCAAAAGAACAGTTTACAACTGAAAAATACAATCCTTGTATATGCGGTGCAACGTGCTATGGAAAGACCCTTGAGGCACATGGTGGTATTTTGGGTGCGCTCAAGCTTTTCTGCCGACAATCTTTAATATACTGGGTCATTCTGTCAACTCATTTTTCGGATTGAGAATGCTTTTCCGTTGTGCCGGGGCGGCTGGGTCCTATGGGTTCGGGTCGCTGCCCGGAAGAAGACGCACGAGGGGATAGGGTCAATATTTCTCGCAGCAATGCGACCTTGCCGCCGCAAAACTCGACTTTCAGCCGGGACATGCGTTACGAATCGGGGAAGATTGTCCAGAGGGAAAAAAACGGGATTGAAAGGCGGCGCGGGCCTCGCTGGAGCCGATAATCGCCACCAGGTCCTTTTCCCGGAAACGGTAGTGCGGGACCGGATTGGGTTCCAATTGGCCGTCGCGGAGCACGCCGACCACCGAAGCTCCGGTCTTTGTGCGGATCTCGGCCTCGCTGATGGAGCGGTCGATCAGGACACTGCCTGAGGTGATGGTCACCCATTCGAGGTCGAATTGTTGCTCGGCTGATCGAAACTCTGTGAGGGTCTGGTACGGTTTGCTCCGGCTGATCCGGCTGGTAAAGTACTCCTGCCGAAGCGCTTCGGTTTGCCGTTGAATTTCGGTGACCGGGATCTGCAAGGCCAGGAGCACCTGGCGGGTCATCTCGAGACCGGCTTCCAGTTCGGGATAGACTAGGTCGGTGACATTGAGTTCCTGGAAAATTTCAAAGAAATCAGGGCCGGAAATCCTGGCCACTGTCTCGATCCGGCTGTTGTACTTCTGGGCGTGGGCAACAATGGTCCGTGATTCGATAATACCGGGGATGGTTACCACCAGGAGGGCGGCCCTGGCCATGGAGGCTGCCTCAAGGACAATCTCATGGCTGGCGTCACCGTACACCACCGGGTATCCGGCATTCTTGGCCTGTTCGATCCGGCGCTGGTCCAGTTCGATGATCACAAAAGCAACCGCCAGCCGATGGAGGCAGGCGGCGATCTGCATGCCCACCCGACCGCCGCCGGCAATCACCACATGACGATTGAAACCCTTGTCGGGAAAATTGATCGAATCCAGCGGTTCCTTCTGAAACCAGCGTTTTTTCAGGGCGTAGAGCCGGGCGGTCTGAGCGGAAACGATGGGGGTCAGAATCATGGTTATCACCGCGGTGGTGAGTACCAGGTTGTACAAATCGGCGTCGATGGAATTGGTCGATAGGCCTATTCGGGCAAGAACAAAAGAAAATTCGCCGACCTGGAATAACCCCAACCCCACGGCGATGGGAATGACGTTGCCGTACCGGAACAGCCACGAAATAACAGCAAAAATGCACCCCTTGCCCAGGCTGACCACCAGCACCAGCAACAGGATGGTGGTGAAATTGTGCAGGAGAAATGCAGGATCGAGCAGCATGCCGACCGAGGCGAAGAAGAGCAGGCCGAACACGTCGCGCAGGGGAATGATGTCGCTGAGCGCCTGGTGGCCGTAGTCGGATTCGTTGAGGACCATGCCGGCGATAAAGGCGCCGAAGGCAAAGGAAAGTCCGATCAGGTAGGTGGCATAGCCGATGCCCAGACCGATGGCAATGATCGCCAGGAGAAACAGTTCGCGGGAACCAAGTTTGGCGATGTGGCGCATCAACCAGGGCAGCAGTTTGGCGCCGAGGACGAACATGCCGACCAGGAACAGGGTGGCCTTGATCGCGGCCTGGCCGAGCGAGGCCAAGCCGGCGGCCGGGTCATTCATCAGCGGCAGGATGATCAGCATGGGCACCACCGCCAGATCCTGCACGATCAGCATGCCGATCATGACCTTGCTCGACAGGGTGCCGAGCCACCCCTGGTTCATCAGGGTCTTGAGGATCACCATGGTGGAGGACAGGGAGATCAACGCACCGAACCAGACTGCGGTCTTCCAGTCCCAGCCCATCATCCGGCCGATGCCGATGCCGATACCGATGGTCAGGCCGATTTGGAGCGGCGTGCCGACCAGGGCGATCCCTTTGACCGGCTTGAGGTCCTTGTGCGAAAACTCCAGACCAAGGGCAAAGAGCAGGAGGGCGACTCCGATCTCGGCCAGCAGTTCGATGTCATGAACCTCGGTGATGGTCAGGCCGCCGGTGTGCGGGCCGAGGATCACCCCGGCGAGGATGTAGCCGAGAATAAGCGGCTGCCGCAGCCGCTGCATCAGCAGGCCGCAGAAGAAGGCGGTGAGGACAAGGAGGATGATATCGGTGGCAATGCCCATGGGATCGGTTCGGCTGAGGACGAAAACAGGGGTGCCCGTAGGGCGGGGAGCGTTGCCGGGGAATATACCAGGGGGGAGAAAAATGGCGAGCGGATTCCCGTTGTCAGTAAACAGACGAAGGAGCGGGTCGGCAAAGAGACGATCCCGACGACCGCATCCCGTTAAGCGGGTGCAGGCAGGGGCGGTTACGAGGGGGATGACCGGTCGGTCGCCGCCCCCGCGGTCTCGGGAGCATGGGCGAGCACCTGGCGCAGGAGGCTGGCAATACTGCGGCGGGTCAGCGGTTTCAGGATGAAGGCGGTGATCCCGCCGGCCCTTGCCTGTTCCTCCGAGACAAGGCTGCTGTATCCGGTACAGAGGATGATCGGTATTTCCGGCCGGATGGCCAGGATGCGCTGCGCCAGATCGATTCCGGTCATGGCCGGCATGGTCTGGTCGGTGATCACCGCGTCGAACCGTTCGGGTTGTTCCTGAAATGCGGCCCATGCCGCCACGCTGCTGGTGTGGGCAACCACCTCATACCCCAGCCGTTCCAGCATTTCCTTGCCCAGTCCGGCCAGGATCTCCTCGTCGTCAACCAGCAGGAGCCGTTCTGTCCCCAGGGGAATCGCCTCGGCAGGTTGTGGTTTCGCCGCCGCTTCTTCCTGGTTTAGGGCCGGAAAATAGAGACGAAAGACCGTGCCCGTCCCCTCGGTGCTTTCGCAGGTGATGAATCCGCCATAACTGGTGATGATGCCGTGAACAATGGCCAGGCCCATGCCGGTGCCCTTGCCAACGGTCTTGGTGGTGAAATAGGGGTCGAAGATCTTGTCCCGAATCTCCGGCGAGATGCCCGAGCCCGAATCGCTGACCGACAGGAGGACAAACCTGCCGGGATGCACCTTGGGTTGATGCTGGAGATCGTGCCGGGAGAGTACGCGTTCCTCGATCCCGATCTCGAGGATGCCCCCCCTCAGCTCCATGGCATGGAAGGCGTTGGTACAGAGGTTCATCAAAATTTGATGGATCTGGGTCGGATCGGCGAGAATGGCCTTGGTGCCGGGATCGACCCGCAGCCTGATGGCAATGGTCGAAGGGAGAGAAGGGCGGAGAAGCCCAACGACCTCCTTGACGACGTCGACCGGCCGCAACGGGATGCGCTCCGTCTTGGCCTGACGGCTGAAGGCGAGGATCTGTTTGACCAGGGCGGCGGCACGATGACCGGATTCCAGGACCTTGTCGAGGTCGTTGGCGGCCATCGAGCCCGAGGGGAGGGTCTCCCGCGCCATCTCCGCATACCCGAGGATTGCCCCGAGGATATTGTTGAAATCGTGGGCAATGCCGCCGGCCAGGGTGCCGATGGCTTCCAGCTTCTGCATCTTGACGAGCTGGGCGTGCAGATTTTTCCGGTCTTCCTCGGCCTGTTTTCGTTCGCTGATGTCGACATGGGTGCCGACCATTCTCAGGGCGCGGCCATCGGCATCCCTCGCCACCGCCTTGCCCCTGCCCTGGATCCATTTCCAATCACCCTGATGCATTTTCATCCTGTATTCGACCACAAAGGAGGCGCTGCGGTTGGCTATGCAGTCTTCGTTGGTGGTCAGGACGAGGTCTCTGTCGTCGGGGTGGATGGTCTCGATCCATGCCTCCGGCGAGTATGGCCGCGACTGGTCATCGTACCCGAGCATCTGCCAGTATCCGGGGCTGTAGTAGACCGTATTGGCAGCGATATCCCAGTCCCATAATCCGTCCTTGGTCGCGTCCATGGCCAGACGGAATCGTTCCTCGCTCTGTCGCAATTCCCTGGTCTTGCGATCAACGGTTCTTTTCAAAAACCAGGAAAAGCCGGCAAAGACAAACCCCGCCCCGCTCACCGTCAGAAATCCGTAGACTATCCAGGGGGAGAGCGACCACCGGGAGCTATACGCACCCATCCAGTAATTGAGCTGTTGGTAGTAGAAGGAGTCCTTGTCCCGCTTCCACCGGGAAAGGTGGGCGTCAATGTGGCTCAATAGCTCGTGCTGGGCGCCTTTCTTGCTCGCAAAGTAGATGGAAAAAGGGCTGAACATGATCGAACTGGCGGCAAGGTCATACTCGCCGGCATGCCGTAATCCGAAATGTTGGGGCGCGACGCCGGCATCGACCTCGCCTTTTTGTACCGCGGCAAACACCTCGGCGTGGGTGGAAAGTTCAACGATGTCGCACTGGACACTCAATTTTTCCGCTGTTTGCAGGAAATTTTTTCCGCTGATGTCGTTGCGCATGATGGCCACGCGCCGTCCGGCAAGATCCGAGATGTTCTTTGATGCTCCATCCGGCCTGATAAAGACCTGCCCCCACAGTTCGGCAACCGACTCGTAGCTGTAGTCCATGACCTTGCTTCGCTCTTCGGAGTAGGCGACCGAGGGCATCAGGTCAATCTCCCCCTTTTGCAGGCGTTCCAGACCCTCGGCCCAACTGACCGGGACAAATTCTATTTTCCAGTCTTCATCCCGGATGATCTCCCGGAGCAGCTCCGGGTTCAATCCTCGAGCTTCTCCTTCTTCATTAATATAATTGAGCGGGGCAAAGGGAAAAATACCGACCCGAACAGTCCCCTTCGGCCCTTTCTCGGCGGCGGGGAGAGGAGCGGGAAGCAGGGAGAGGCCGAAGAGCAAGGCTAGGGACGCAAGGAGGAAAGCCGCCCGGTTGTGTCGTGGAATCATTGTCCTGTCGATGGGGAGGAAAAAAGAACAACGACAGCGGCTGGAAGAGGGGGCGGCATTCGACCCTGCCGTGCCTTGAAGGCAACGACCGGTTGGGAGAGTAAGTGCAGGTGCCGCATCAGAGGGCAGCATGGTGTCGTATTCCTCGCCGTGACAGGCAAAAAGGAGGTTTTTTCGGGCGCTTTTTCTTCCTGACGGCGCTCCCTTCGGTGAAGGGAGCGCGTGCGACAGGGGATTCATCCGGCCGCCGCGCCTGTGCTGGCGCAACAGCGCACAGGAGAATTGAGCGCTCAGCCGGGCTGATCGATCACCTCCCGAACCTTGCGTCCCAGCCGGCGCGCTGAAAACGGTTTTTCCAGAAAATGAACGCCGGAGTTGAGGACCCCGTGGCGGGCGATAATGTCGGCCGTGTAGCCGGAGATGAACAGAACCTTGATCGCCGGCCGGATACGCCGGATCTTCCCCGCCAGTTCCTGGCCATCCATTTCCGGCAGGATCACGTCGGTGATGAGCAGGTCGATGGTTTGGGGATACTCTTTTGCCAAGGCCAGCGCCTTGGTGGGCGTTGGCGCCGTCAGCACCGTGTAGCCCCGTTGTTCGAGGATGTAGAGGCCGAGTTCGAGAATGGCGGTTTCGTCTTCCACCAGGAGGATGGTTTCGGTGCCCAGATCCTGGAGTTTGCCGCCATTTTCCGGCGTGAACGAACCGGTTGCCTGCGCCTCCGGCAGATAGAGGCTGAAGGTCGTTCCCAGGCCAGGTTTGCTGGTCACGGCAACCGCGCCCTTATTCTGCATGAGAATCCCGTAGACGGTCGCCAACCCCAGGCCGGTACCCCGGCCTTCTTCCTTGGTGGTGAAGAAAGGCTCGAATATTCTCGCCAGGGTGGCCTCGTCCATGCCGCAGCCATCGTCACTGACAGTGATCCGGACATATCGGCCGGGAACAAGGTCAAGCCCGAAGCTGCCATTGGGGTGTTCGACAACGACATGGCTGGTTGCAATCATCAGGTGGCCGGTGCCGTTGATGGCATCCCGGGCATTCACCGCGAGATTGGCCAGGATCTGCCCCAGTTGGGTGGGGTCGAGCAGCACCTGCCCCGGCTCCGGGCTGGGTTTCCAGACCAGTTCGATATTTTCGCCGATCAACCGGTGCAGCATTTTCAAGGCGCCGGTGATGGTTTCGTTGAGATCGATTGTCCGGGGAGAGGCGACTTGCTTGCGGGCAAAGGCCAGGAGCTGTCGGGTCAGATCCGCAGAATGCAGGGCAGCGTGATGGACCTCTCGCAACCGCTTGTAGAGCCGGTGGTCCTCGCTCAACTCGTTTAAAGTCATCTCGACATAGCTGCTGATAATGGTCAGCATGTTGTTGAAGTCGTGGGCCACGCCACCGGCCAGCCGTCCCACTACCTCCATCTTCTGCGACTGGAGCAGTTGGGCCTCCAGTTTTTTCTGTTCCTCTTCGGCCTTTTTCCGTTCCGTGATGTCGCGGCTGACCCCGCGATAGCCGAGGAAGTCCCCCTGCGGGTCAAAGACCGGGGTCGCGCTCGATTCCAGCACCACCAAGCCGCCGTCTTTGCGGACAAAGGTGCGGCAGATCTGGTTGTAGGGCTGGCGGTAGGTGAGGATCGCCTTGAATCGCTCGATACTTTCAGGGGATGTGGTTTCGGGATCTACAATATCGAGCCAGGACTTGCCGACGAATTCCTCCGGAGGGTATCCGAGCAGATCCAAGGAGCGCCTGTTGGCAAAACAATAGCGGTGATCCGGGCCGGTTTCCCAGATGAAATCGCTGATGCTCTCCACCAGATCGGTATACCGTTTGGCGCTCTCGGCTCGCGCCTTTTCCATGGCCCGCCGTTTGGACTGATCACGAAACACCAGGACCACGCCGGTGATCAGGCCCGCCTCATTGCGGATCGGGGCCGCGCTGTCGGCGATCGGACGACGGCTGCTGTCCTTGGCGATCAACAGGGTATGATTGCTCATGCCCACGACCAGGCCATCGCGCAGGACCCGATCCACAGGCAATTCCACCGGGTTTTCGCTGTCTTCGTCAATAATCCGGTAGACCGAGGCCAGAGGGTGCCCCAGGACTTCAGCCTCCTGCCAGCCGGTGAGGGCTTCGGCGGTGGGGTTCATCCGGGTCACAAACCCCTCGCCATCCGTGGCAATGACGCCCTCGCCGATGCTGTACAAGATGGCGCGGTTTTCTCCGCGGGTATGGCGGTGTTCGCGTTCCTCCCGGAGCAAGGCCTCGGACAGGGCTTTTCGCCGGGCCAGGCTGGTCAGTTGCACCAGGATACCGACAAGGGCGGTGGCCATGAGGACCAGGAGCAAAACCGCGCCTGCCCGGTAGCGGGCTTCGCTCAGGATGACGCCGATATCCGTTTTAGTGACCATGAACCAGCCGGTCTCCGGAACCCCGTTCACGTCGGCCAGGACCTCAACGCCGCGGTAATCGATACCGCGGACTGTTCCGGTCGCGCCCAGCACCGCCTGAACGGCGGGGGCCTCCCCTTGGGCCAAGGGCAGCCGCAAGGACAAGGCCGGGTGCTGCCGATGCCGAAGCCGGTTGAGGAAAAGGACCTGGTCACCCTCTGTGCGCACCAAGAGTGATTCGGCGTTGCGGTCTGCACTCGGCCATGATTGGACCATCGGATAGAGATCACGTTCCGGATCGGCCACCAGGATGAGCACCAGGGCAACCTGGTCATTGTCGAAAATCGGGGCCGCTACCTCCAAATGGGTTTGATTGCAGTTGTGACAGTAAAAAAAATCTCCGAGCACGGCCTGCTTCGAGCCGACAACCCGGTTGATCAAGTCCTGCTCCTCCTGCTCCAAGTCGGTGACCCGGGGCAGAAGGGAGAGCAGAATCCGGCCTTTGGGGTCGATCAGCATCATATTGGCGTAGTTTTCGTTCTCCTGAAAAAATTGCAGGCGTTGCCGCACTTCCTCCAAAAGAGCGGGGCGGGGCGCATGCAGCCATTGCTGGGAGAGCACCCGGACCATCCCCGAGGAGTGCATGCGGACATCGGCCAGGCGCTCCTGGCGCCAGGCGAGAATCTGGCTGATCTTCAGTTGGGCGATGGAGTGCAGGTTTTCCCCATGCTCGCGCAGGATACTCTCTTCCTGCTGCCGGTAGAGGACGGAGCCGAGAAGGACGCATCCCGCGAGCACCACGCCGAGCAGGGCGAGTGCCTGCCATGATCGCCGGTTGGGCGGTGGGTTCAGGCGGACGGCCGGCGCGGTGGAACTGGTCGATGGATGCATGCGGTACTCTTTTGCTGCCTCAAGTGATGGTCGACAATCGGTAGCCCGGCCAAGCAGGGCCCATGTCAGACCTTGAATTGTTTCACCAGCAGCTCCAACTGATTGGCCAGGTCGGAGAGGCTCTGGGCGCTGGCCTGGACTTGGCTGGAACCGTCTCCCACCTGGATTGACTGGCGGCTGATTTCACTGACATCGCGGGTGATGTCGGCCACCACCAGCGAACTCTGGGCCACGTTTTCGTTGACCTCGGCGATGCCCATGGAGGCCTGGGCGATATTGCCGGCGATCTCGTTGGTGGCCGCCGACTGCTCCTCCACCGCCGTGGCGATGGCGTTGATGACACTGTTGATCTCGGCGATCACCTCGGAAATTTTGGCGATGTCGGTAATGGTGGCAGTGGTGGTTGACTGCATTTCGCCAATCTGATTCTTGATATCAACGGTGGCCTCGGCGGTCTGGCGGGCCAACTCCTTGATTTCGTTGGCCACCACCGCAAAGCCCTTGCCGGCCTCGCCGGCGCGCGCCGCCTCGATGGTGGCGTTCAGCGCCAGCAAATTGGTCTGTTCCGAGATTTCGGTGATGGTTTCAGTCACCCGGCCGATCTTTCTGGCCGACTCGCCCAGATCAGACATCTTGGCCGAGGTGGCCTGCGATTGCTTGACCGCTGCATCGGTAATGACCCGGGCTTTTTCGGCACTTTCCGCGATCTCGGTCACCGTGGCGGTCATTTCCTCGGTGGAGGAGGCGATCATGTTGACGTTACTGGTGGACTGTTCCATGGCAGCCGAAACCGACTGGAAGTTGGTGCTCATCTCCTCGGTGGCAGCGGCTACCGAGCCGGACTTGTCGGCGGTATCCTTGGCTGCGGACGAGAGTTGCCGGGAAACTGCCGCCAGATCGGAGGAGGACAGAGACAGATTGTTGACGCCGCTGACGATCTCCTTGATCATCGTCCCCAATTGATTGACCATCAGGTTCAACGACCGGGCCATGAGGCCGATCTCGTCACCCTGGCAAACATCGAGTTTGGTGGTGAAGTCACCGTTGGCCATGGTTTCGGCAAAGGCAGCGGTCCTGCGGACCGGCCCGGTGATCGCCCGGGTGAGGAAGACGGCAAAGACGATGCCGAGGATCAAGGCGGTCAAGGAGATACCCAGCATGGTGCGGATGGCGGTCTGACCGGCATCTTTCAACGAGACGCCCAGGTCCATCTGGTCTTTGACATAGGTTGTGTGGATCTCGGCAACCAGTTGGGCGATCTCTCCCCCAATCTGGTTGAGGACGCCGTTGTAGATGGTATTGCGGCCTATGGTGGCCTTGGCCATCTGGTTGAAGCTATCGATGTAGATTTTGGCGTCGGCAAACACTTTCTGCGCCTTGGCCTTACGTTCCGGATGGGAAACACCGGCCAACTGGCCGAGGATCTCCCGCATCTTCCCGTTTTCGGCCACGACCAGTTCCGCATCATTTTCAGCGGCGGTGGCCAGGAATCTCTGGGCATAGAGGCGGGCCAGCAGCATGTGCTGGGTAGCCAGGGCGGCTTTTGCCGTGGTTTCGTTGTCCTGATCGTTTTTGGCAGAGGTCATGATCTCGTTCATGCTGTTTTGCATGGCCGGGCCAAGGGCTCGCAGGACATCGTTGATGATGCGGTCGCTCTCCTTGATGTCGGCGATCAGTTGTTCAAAGGCGGCCTGATATTTATCGGCATCCTGATCGATCTTGGCGATTTTTGCGGCGCGCTCCGGGTTCTTTATCCGTTGCTTGGCTTCATCGAGCGCACCCTGCAACTTGGCCATGTACCCCTTGTATTCCTGGAGATCCTTGTCGCTGTGATTGATCATGAAATCCTTCACCTGCATGCGAACCTGGAGCATGAATTCCTGCAGGTTGGCGACTAGAAGAGAGTTGTTGGCCCGCCGGTCATATTCATTGATCCCTGTTGAGGCCGTATTGAGGCCGTTCCAGGAGAAAAAAGCCACGATCAGCAACAAGGTCAGAATGAAGCCGAAGCCGCCGCCTATCTTTGCCGATAATTTCAATTTGTTCATCCTTGCCACCGTTGCTGAGAAATATGATTAACCATTCCGTTTCAATACATTCTGCAGATAGTCCTTCAACTCATCCAGATTGTCGTCCAGGGAATAGACGAATCGAGGGGTGAGGAGGGCATACTTTGTCCCGGGAATCCGCTGCTGATTCTCGACGATCAAAACGATCCTGAAGCTTTCATATTCATCCCGCAACGCCAACAGATCATTGATCTCCGCTTCGTCGCGGGCAAAGAGGATGATGATATCGTTGCTTCGCAGTTCCAGGCAAAGCGGAGAAGTGAATTGAGAACCCGGCGGCAGGGCAATCAATCTGCTCTGGGAGCAGATTCGGTGCAATGCGTGTTCAACCTGTCGATACACCTCTGAATCCCGAGCCGCGTAAAGAAAGACGTTGTTCGTCATATAAGCCCCTCGTCTGTGCTTTTTGCTGTAACTCCCTCAAGCTGCAAAGCACAATGCTTGCCAATCTCGCCTGTCGGGGTTGAATTCTTTTTAACTAAATTATTTCAAGGTATTATTCGATTGCAATGGCGCCGGAACAAGCCAAGGCGATGGGGCGGGAATCAAGTCAATCAGATCCGTCTCTTTTATTAGACAGCAAAGTGTCCAATTTTCTGGACAGGAAAAGAAGGGCAATGCAATGGGGCTGCCGCATCCGGACGGCTAGGAGTGTCAGCGGGTTGCCGCGATTAAGCGGGAATAATCAGGATGACGAGGCCGGGCGAAACGGGGCGGTACGAGGGTTATTCGCTCGGCCTGGAGGAGGTGGTGAGGCGGTGGAGGTTGAGCAGTTGGTACAATCGGGCGCGGGAAAGGCCGGAGACACGACACATCTCCCTGATGCTGCCTTTGGTGCAATTGATGAGGTGCAACAGGTATTCTTTTTCTTTTTCGGCTCTGAAATCCTTCCAGGGTGCTGGACAGGGTTCGGCCAGGTGGGCGAGGGCGACCGCCTGGCCGGGAGAGGGTTCGGCGGCAATGCGCTCCAGGGTTTTGCATACCCGGATATGCTCGGGCAAATGATAGGCAAAGAGGGTAGGGTGGTGGACGGCGTTGGCAAACACCTGCTCCAGGGTCTGCTGCAGTTCACGCACATTTCCCGGCCAGTCGTAGGCCATCAGGTCATCGAACACCTCGTCGGCAATCCCCTTGGAGCCCACCTTCGCGCGATCGCAGAGACGGGCGAGAAAATAGCGGGTCAGAGGGCGAATGTCCTCTTTTCTTTCCCGTAGCGGCGGCAGATGGAGGGGGAGCGAGCGGAGACGAAAAAGGAGATCGGAACGAAATCGCCCCTGGTCCACGTACTGATCGAGATTGCGGTTGGTGGCGGCAATGACCCGAAAGTCGCTGTGTTCCTCCTGGGCTGCTCCGACCGGACGATACCACCGTTCCTGGAGAACCCTGAGAAAGGTTTTCTGGATGCGCTCCGGCAGTTCACCGACCTCGTCGAGGAACAGAGTACCGCCATCGGCCATCTTGATTAATCCTGCCGCTGTCCGGTCGGCACCGGTAAAAGCCCCCTTGACATGGCCAAACAGGGTGCTTTCGATCAAGGTTTCGGGCAGCGAGGCACAATCGACAACAACAAAAGCCTGTCCAGACCGGTTGGAGTTGTCGTGAATGGCGCGGGCGAAGACCTCCTTGCCGGTTCCGGTTTCGCCGGTGATCAGGACGCTGGCCTCGCTGGTTGCCGCCTTGGCCAGTTGATCCAGGCAGTGGCTCAGGCAAAGGCTTCTGCCGATGATGGTATCGCGTTTCAGGGCAACCGGAATGACGCTGATTTTCTTTTTCTCTTCCCGGTATTGCATCGCCCTGGTGAGCGGTAGCAGCAAGTTGCTCAAAATGTGGGGTTTTTCCAGATAACTCCAGGCGCCGGATTGAATGGCCTTTTTCGCGCCTTCCGGGTCGCCGGATCCGGTCATGATGATGATTTCCGGCTTGGAGGCCACCGCGGCAAACCGGGAAAAAGCCTTGAGCCCGTTGCCGTCTGGCATTTGCACATCAAGAAAGATGACGTCGAAGGACCCTTGTCGCGCCAACTCGACCCCGTCACCCAGGGTGGCGGCGGCTGTGGCTTGGTAGCCGGCTCGTTCAAGATGCCCGATCAGCATCTCGGACAGCATGGTATCGTCATCGACTATAAGGATGTTGGCCATCATCAATGAGTGTTTGTTTTGATCGTGGCTGGTTGCGGACGGCAACCGGCGCAGAACGGGGGTGAATCCGATGTCCGGAAGAAGAGGCAAAAACATCGGGACGCGCATTTATTCAATAATACCACAAGGCAACCCGGCCGTTCCAGTCCTTTGTGCGTGCCCATGAAAACAGTATTTGCTCCTTTCGCAGGCAGATGTGCAAGCATGCCCTGGCACGATGCTGCCGGAGTTGATTCCCTGCTATCGACGGCATCCTCTCCCTTTAGAGGAAAAAGCACGAATGTGATACATGGTCAACCATTTTTTTAATTTTATTCCGAAATATTACGAATAATATCTTGACTAATACTGGTGTTTTGTGCTATTGGTTGAACCAATTTGAGCGGGAGGAAATCGTGTCGCCAGTCGAGTCCAGGGAAGACAGGAAATATACGTATACGGCGATCATAGAACGGATTCGCGGGATGATCCGCAAGGGCGAGCTGGCGCCGGGAGACCGGCTGCCACCGGAACGCAAATTGGCCGAGATCTTCGGAGTCTCCCGGGGCAGCCTCCGTCAGGCCTTTCAGGCCTTGGCCGAACGACGGATTCTCGAAAGCAGGCAGGGGGACGGCACCTATCTCCTGACCGGCATTGATGCCGCCTGCTCCGCTGATGCCATTGTCGACGCCATCAGCGAACAGAGCGGCTTTCTCCGCGACATCATCGAGTTTCGCCGGATGATGGAGCCGCAGATCGCAGCCCTGGCCGCTCAACGTATCACCCCGGAAGGTATCGATCGATTAAAAATTCTGGTGTGTGATCAGCAGCGGGCCTTGGTGGCGGGTCGAGACAACGGTGACCTCGACGCCGAGTTCCACCACCTGCTGGCGGCCAGCTCCGGCAACCGGGTTGTCAGCCAGGTGATGACCGCCATTCAGGCGATCGTTAACGAGAGCCGGTCTGTCTGGCTGCAGAGCAGTGAACGGCGCTTTGCCTCGGTGGAGGGGCATTTGCGCATCATCGATGCCCTGGAGGCAAAAGATGCGCAAGCCGCCTGTCAGGCGATGAAAAATCACATTGCCGAGATTGAGCACCATATCTTCGGTGAACAACGGGAAAAATAAATGCACTGGCCTCAAAGAGGCCGTTTGTCGCAACAGGATGGGCTCTTCGGGGCGAAGGGGAGAGAATGTTATGTCGGTGGAAATAGTGGTGATGTATCTGGCGGTGGGTTTGATTGCCGGGGTGCTGGCCGGCCTCCTGGGGGTGGGCGGCGGTGTGGTGATCGTGCCGATGCTGGTCTTCTGTTTCGTTCGGCAGGGCGTCCAGCCCGATCTGATCATGCATCTGGCCCTGGGCACCTCGTTGGCCAGTATCATCTTTACCTCGATTTCCAGCTTCATGTCGCACCATAAACGCGGCGCGGTCGACTGGGCCATCGTCAGGCGGATCGTGCCCGGCATCCTGATTGGCACTTTTCTCGGGACCTTTGTTGCCGCACGACTGTCTACAGGGTTTCTCAAGGCTTTTTTCTGCCTCTTCCTCTACGCCGTGGCCACCCAGATGCTGCTCAACAAAAAACCCAAGGCCTCGCGTGAATTGCCGACTACCGGCGGCATGTTCGGGGTGGGTTCGACCATCGGCGTGGTTTCGGCCCTGGTCGGCATCGGTGGCGGCTCGCTTTCGGTACCCTTCATGATCTGGTGCAATGTGCCGGCGCATCGGGCTATCGGCACCTCAGCGGCCATCGGCTTTCCCATCGCTGTTGCCGGGGCGATCGGCTACATGGTGAACAATTTGCATGGTACCGGCCTGCCAGCCTACAGCCTCGGTTATGTCTATTTACCCGCCTTGGTCGCGATCGTCTGCGCCAGCGTCTGCACCGCACCGCTCGGCGTCAAGTTGGCCCACGCCCTGCCGGTCGATAAACTCAAACGTATTTTCGCGCTCTTTCTGTACGCGGTCGCCACCAAAATGGCCTGGGGATTGTTGTTCTGATCTGGGTAGGTTATTTGTGACCGCTCCGATTGGGGGGCAAGACAACGTGGCGGAAAAACCTTGCCAAGGTGCCTTGAGGGGGGGCGGAAGAGGTTTGGTGAACATAGTGGCGAGTGTCCATTGACGGCTTCGGTCCAACCCGAGGAGACCGAGGGGGAACGGAGTCCCGATCCAAACCTGTTCAGAAGAAAGCTGCTTGACAAAGCCGCCGAGATATTTTAGATAACGCCCACTCTTCATGGCCCCATCGTCTAGTGGCCTAGGACACCGGCCTCTCACGCCGG
>Ga0074193_1001241_pt1 | contig 32921 bp, 26 predicted proteins | sample EPASupsiteHSE605_FD_64523 | JGI IMG/M metagenome (GOLD analysis project Ga0074193, IMG submission 64523) | Bioremediated contaminated groundwater from EPA Superfund site, New Mexico - Sample HSE6-05 | ecosystem: Environmental > Aquatic > Deep subsurface > Groundwater > Contaminated ... | reverse complement strand
GAACAATAAAGATCAGGTTGCAGCAGTGATCGTTGAGCTTGTACCTGCCAATATGGGTGTTGTCCTGCCGAAGCCGGGTTTCCTGCAGGAACTGCAAAAGCTTTGTACTGAAAACAGCATATTGCTCATTGCCGATGAGGTTATTACCGGATTCAGGCTTGGTCTTGGCGGAGCCCAACAACTGTTTGGCATCAAGCCAGATTTAACGGCTTTTGGAAAAATTATTGGCGGCGGCATGCCGGTTGGGGCATACGGCGGAAGAAAAGAAATTATGCAGCAGGTCGCACCCTGTGGAGGAGTCTATCAGGCAGGAACCTTAAGCGGAAACCCTGTGGCCATGGCTGCAGGTATTGCTCAGCTTTCTATTCTTAAAAACAACCCGCAGATCTATACGCATATCGATAGTCTCTCAGCAAGACTAAGCAACGGATTACGGGAACTGATCAAAGCGAGAGGCCTAAAGGCGACGGTAAACAGTATCGGCTCGCTTTCGACTCTGTTGTTTACCGAACGGGAAGTCTATAATTATACCGATGCCTTAACCAGTGATACGAAGATGTATGGACGATTCTTCAGTGCCATGCTGAGTCAGGGAATTTATCTTGCCCCTGCGCAATTTGAAGCGGTATTTATCTCTAATTCCCATACGGAAGTGGATATTGACCGGACGCTGGAGTGTGCAGAGAAGGCCTTAAGATCTCTCTAAATTTGAATATCCGATTTCATTAGAACACCGGTAAATGAAGTTAGAATCTTCAATTAAGGAATTATTTTTTGGAAAGGGAAGAGTGCGATGACAGGAATTTTAATCTTAGCTCACGGTAGCAGACAAAGTGAAACGGAAAACACGCTGCAGAAAATCATTGAGGTGGTTAAGGAAGAACTGAAGTCCGGACTCAATACGAATTTAATTGAATATGCGTTCTTACAGTTCTCCGCTAACAATCTGGAAACTGGCCTGAAAAAACTTGTTGACCGGGGAGTTACAGAAATCAAGGTCATTCCGTATTTCCTGTTTGACGGCGTTCATATCCTGGAGGATATCCCGGCTGAAATTGATGGATTCTTGAAAGAATACCCCAATGTAAAAATCAGCTTTGGACAAACTTTGGGGGCAGATAAGAGACTTGCACAAATTGTTGTCGATCGGATAAAGGAAATGAGCGGTGACGCAAAATGCTGCGGCTAAACATTATTGGCATGGGTCCGGGCAATCTCCTGCAGCAGACTCGTGAGACAGCGGAGGCGATAGAACGAAGCCAATGTCTGATTGGTGACAAGCGTATCCTGGCAGGATTGATGGACTTGGTAAATGGAAAAGATTTATATTATGCAACCCATGACCGGCAGATCAGGGAACTTCTGCATACGCTGCAATCGGCCGGCACATGCACCTATGAAGTTTCTATTCTGGTGTCTGGAGATGTTGGTTTTTACAGCCTGGCAAAGTCGCTCCTCAGCACACTGGAATCTGAAAACCTTGTAGCTTCTCAAAACATCCGCTTGATCTGTGGAATCGGATCACTTCAGTATTTTGCTTCGAAGCTCAGAACTGCCTGGGACGATGCCGTGATCTGCAGCCTGCACGGCAGAGCCAACAATATTGTCGGAAAAGTGATGAATAACAGGAAGGTATTTGTTCTGACAGGTGGAGACCAGAATCCGGCATCCATCTGTAGGAGACTCTGTGATTTCGGCTTAGCTCATGTCAAAGTCAGTATTGGTGAAAACCTATCTTATCCGGATGAGAGGATTTGCACCGGAAAGGCCCAAGAATTTATTGAACAGCCCTTCGCCTCACTGAGCGTCATGATAATCGAAAATGTAACGCCGCTGGACCGGGTCTGCATCACGCACGGGCTTCCAGATGAATGGTTTGTGCGTGGTGATGTGCCTATGACCAAGCAGGAGGTCCGGGCAGTTTCTCTCTCTAAGCTACGTCTCCGCCAGGGCGATACCACCTACGACATTGGCGCCGGAACCGGTTCTGTTGCACTTGAAATGGCACTGCAGCAGTCGGATGGATTTGTCTATGCTATCGAAAAAAAAGATCAGGCGGTAGAGCTCATCCAAAGGAATAAAGAAAAATTCGGTGTGAAGAATCTTATTGTTATCAAAAATACGGCACCGGACGGAATCGCAGAGCTTCCGCCACCGGATAGGGTTTTCATCGGCGGGAGCAGCGGCAATTTGAAGGAAATACTCAATACGGTTTATGCCAAAAACCCGGTTGCGGGAATTGTTATTAATGCAATTACGCTGGAAACCCTGAATGAAGCCATGGATTACTATAACGATCAGACTGTTTATGACGTGGAGATTGTTCAAGTAATGGTCTCCAAGGCCAGAAAGCTGGCGAATTATCATCTCTTTACGGGACAGAACCCGGTGTTTGTGTTATCGGTCTGGCCTGTTGGAGTAAGCGTAGCGCATAAAGAAAGCTAAAATAAGACGTGAATCAAAATGCGCCCCCAAATATTAACCCAGAAAAAGTAGGAAGGTAAATAATCATGGAGCATCGATTTGAAAATGTACTGCCAGAGGAGATTGAAAAAAGAAGCTTTGCAATCATCACGGAAGAGCTTGGGGATATCCAACTGGATATGGAGAAAGCCCCAATTATCAAGCGGGTGATCCATACTTCGGCGGATTTTGATTATGTCCATAACTTGTGTTTTTCCGACAATGTCGTGCAGATTGCGCTTAATGCCATTAAAAATGGGGCATCGATATTAACAGATACAAAAATGGCCAGCGTTGGAATTAATGCCGGCAAACTAGGCGCATATGGCGGAAAGGTTTACTGCTTTATATCCGATCAGGATGTAGCACAGGAAGCAAAGGAAAAGGGCAGCACACGTGCGGCTGTTTGCATGGAGAAGGCCAGTACCATTCCGGAACCGTTGATCATCGCCGTCGGAAATGCACCTACAGCACTGATCAGACTGGACCAGCTTATTCGGTCAGGACAGATTAAGCCGGTGCTGGTGATTGGAGTTCCCGTCGGCTTTGTCAACGTTGTGCAGTCTAAAGAGCTGATCATGCTTTCCGGCGTTCCCTACATCGTAGCCAGAGGCCGAAAAGGCGGAAGCAATGTTGCTGCAGCCATTTGCAATGCACTTCTTTATTCGGTCTAAATTTTGACCTATGGTCAAACTACACCTACACCTCGACAATTTGACATTGTAAGCCGTTAGGTGTGCCCGCGTATACGCCACGAAGCAAGAAACTTAAAGAAATCTTCGATATTGGAGATTAGATGACATCTGGATAAATAAAAGACTTGTTCCCAGAAATTTAATAATAGAAGCTAAAAAACGTCCGGGCATTTAAGTAATGTGCCGGATGTTTTAATTATCTTAGCAAACCCTTTTTTTCGAAATTCTAGCGGGGGCATCCCAACAATGCCTTTAAAAATAGAATTAAAATGGTTTTGATAGTTATACCCCACCGCATCAGCGATCTCCTTAATGGGCTTATTGGAATTCAGCAAAAGATCCTTGCTTTGTTCAATCCGGATTTTATTAATATTGCCGGCAAGTGTTAAGTGCGTTTCTTTGTTTATTTGACTGGAAAGATATGAAGGGCTTAAGCCAAGATACCTGGCCAGCTGATTTAAAGTAATCTTTTCAGCATAATAACGTTTTATATACTGTAAGGCCCGGTTTATATGCATCGAAAATTCCTTACAGGTTAAGACAGAAACGGCGTGTGTAAACACTTTAGAGATTTCTACCATTTGAATAATAATTTCTTCAGGTGAACTCTGTTTATTTATCTTGACAATAAAACGCTCCAGCAGAGACATCATCCGTTCATAGGGAGCATTTCCCTGAATGGCGTAAAGACAGCAGATACTGCCTGTAATGATGCAATTTAATTTTAGGGAAGAAATATATTGCTCATCGTAGGCCCGTGTTTGCCACAGCAAGTCCCCGGATTTTCTGAGAAGCAGTTGTATTCCTTTTTCATCTCCGCGGATGATGTTATCTCTAGCACTCTTAAGAAAAAAATAAATCATGTCATAATGGCTTTTTCTATCCTCCTCCAGGCAGGGACTAAGCAAATTCTTATATCCTGCCTTGGGATCTCTTTCTTCCCAGCAGTGAAAATTTTGCTTCGAGCCGACTAATGTCTTGACATTGGGTTTACATAACACAAGGAGCAACCTTCCCAGGTAATCAATACGTTTTAAAGTGGTCAAAGGCACTGTTTTCAACGCGCTCTTGAACTCCTGCTTTTTCTGAAAGGATAACAATCGAGACTTGAGAATACTATCCAGAACTATTTCTGGAGGATCATGAACGATGAGCGGCCCAGAAACCACCGCTCCTATTTTTTTTGTTCTGTACCTGATCATCACAATGTTATAGACAAAGAAGTTTTTGGTAATGACAGTATGATAAGTATTCAAGTCAAAAGAGTCCTGTTCAAACAAAGCTGTAAGAAAATTGATGATCTCACCAAACTCAAAATAGTCCATCAAGAATGTATAGTTGGATCCTCTTAGAATTGAAGGGCGATTAACCAGCTCTAACGGGACGTACAAGGTTGTAATTTCTGTAGCACCATAAAACGTTTCGACAATTGTTCTGACTATTTCTTTCTTCTGCATCACATTTTTCTCCTTTCCTTTGTTTATCTAGTACTTTTAGCCAAATATTGTTTCAATTATCTAAATATTTTATCAATATTAATTATTTATAAAGCTATAATAATATTTGTTGCTTTTTTCTCATTTCAAAAAAATTTTAATTCAAATTATTAAAAAAGTTTTCTATTCGGGATTATTAGCTTTAGTCTATCACTTTGATATAAATATAACCTATTTAAACGATAGCATAAAAAATACGATATAAATAACTATAAAAAAGGGGGTGATATTTTGAAAAATATTCAAATGGTGGTGTTTGCTGTGGGCAAAGAAGATTACGGTATTGACATTTTTTGTACCCAGGAAATAATACGAATTCCCAAAAACATTACCAGAGTGCCGAACATGCCTTCTTTCATAGAAGGTATGTTAAACCTCAGAGATCAAGTTATTCCCGTGGTAGACCTTAGAAAAAGATTTGGTCTTGAAAACATGGAAACAGAAAATGACAGCCGGTTGCTGGTACTTAACCTGGAAGGAATGCTTTTAGGCAATATTGTGGATGACGTTTCCGAGGTTCTGAGTGTAGGTGAAGAGTCCATCGAAAGCTTATATGTCGAAATTGCACATTTAGGCAATAATTGCATCAAAGGGATCTGTAAAGTTGAGGATCGCTTGATTATGCTTCTGGATGTCACGAAATTAAAAAACGAAATATTTGCATCTGTTAGTTAAAAATGGAGGAACAAATATGATTAAGTTTTCGGCTTTAGATTCATGCAAATCCTTGGCAGAAACCCTAGGCCATCTGGTTCCGGGCGGAATTATGTTTTGCGTAACGGAAGGAGATACGATTGTTTGGAGATTCTCTTCAGATTCTTTCCACTTAGATTCGTTTGAGGTCGGGAATCATGTTGAGAGCAACGGCGTGATGATGAATGCAGTGCGAAATAAAAAAACAGTCTCACAGAATGTTCCCCGGACCGTCTATGGTCAACGGCTCATCATTGTCGCTATGCCAATTATTGATGATACTGACAATGTTTTCGGTGCATTTTCTGTTTTTCTACCGAAATTACACCCTGTGGCTGCTGCCTTTAAGGATTTTGCTCCTGTTTTGGCTGAGATGTTCGATGAAGGTTCGGTTATTTACATGACGGATTTAACTCAGGTTGTTTACCGGCAGGCTTCTCTAAAATTTGATATATCGTCTCTTCCTGTTGGTCATGTTATTCAGGAAGAAGATGTTGCTGCCCGGACCATCAAAACGAAAAAGCCTATTTCAGAAGAAGGTGGAGCAGAGATATATGGTTTCCCTGTTTTAGAAACAAATTACCCGCTCTTTGACGAAGACAATCCTGACGAAATAGTCGCTTCTCTGGGAGTCATTATCCCCAAAAAAACAGCGGCACACCTGCGCATCATTTCAGGAAATCTTGAAGACGGCTTGTCTGCAATTTCTGCAGCAATTGAAGAGCTCGCAGCGGAGGCTACGAGTATTCACTCCAACGAACAAAATCTGAATAACAATATTAAGGAGATTATTGGCCTTTCTGAAGAAATTAATAAGGTTTCTGTTTTCATAAAAGAAATAGCGGACGAGACAAAAATGCTTGGTCTGAACGCAGCAATTGAAGCCGCCAGAGCCGGGGAATCAGGCAGAGGCTTTGGTGTTGTGGCGGAAGAAATAAGAAAGCTTTCAGAACAATCTAAGAGCACTGTTCCCCGGATCCAGGAATTAACGGATACCATCAAAGCCAAAGTGAATGATGCTGGAGATATGAGTAAAAGTTCATTGCATGCCAGCCAGGAACAGGCCGCAGCAACGGAACAAGTCACAGCAAGCATTGAGGAAATTACCGCAATGTGCGGAGAATTAAATGAGATGGCAAAGACTTTATAAGCTCAATTTATGGATGTTCCACATAGAACAAACCCTAAGCAAGAAGATGCTTAGGGTTTGTTGATATTATTGTTCATTTTTCTCCGGTTCTTTCTTTTGGGGGCATATTTGTCGTGCAGGGCATATGGCTGCCGTCTGACAAGGGCTTTCTAATTTATACACGGATTGGCGCAGATCAAGCCGCTGTAGGGGCCTATAATTACCGGTTACGGGATTATCTTTTTCTAATGGGATATTTTTAAGCAAAGATATTTTGTATAATAAGATTCAAAGAGGGTATCAGAATGTTGGATATGTTCATCCTAGGGCTGATTATTTCAGTACTCATTCCGGCAGAAAATATGATCCGGAAAACAATTTTACAGGGGATACAATCCCGGGCCTATGTAGCCTGTCCGGTGTTATTCTGGTTGTATATTACTGAGAGCGAGTCGCTTCGCAGCGGTTTTCTGCGTCAAATGCAGTGCGGAAGTCTGGTTCTTTTCACGGCCTTTTTTGCGATTGCTTCAAACCACTTTACCCTATCTTTGGATATTGTCTTTTTCTTCACGCTGATGCTGCTTATTATGTTCCATCTTCTGAAACTTGTCATAAACCTTTCTTTGTAATGATCCGGGATGGCTGTCGGTAATAATTCCTGACAGCGGAATTTCTGTATGTTTATAAAGAGAGGTATTTTTATGTTTAAATCTCTTACGGATAGACTTAATCCAGCCGGATTCAAAGCGAAGATGGAACAAATCAGCCGATTTATGAGGCAGCGGGAGTATGCGCTGACCTATAATTTGAAAGCCTATGATGCCATACTGAAACAGATCGAACAGTACCGACTTGCTCAGGCAGACGAGAAGCAAATAAAAGAAATCGGGAAACGTTTAGAATTCCGGGCCGCAAGCGGAAGTTCGCTTGATTTGCTGTTGCCGGAAGCTTTTGCGCTGGCCAGGGAGGCATCACGCCGGGTCTTGGGCCTGTTTCCTTTTACGGAACAACTGATTGCGGGGATTGTATTGCATGAGGGGAAAATTGCTGAGATGCAGACTGGAGAAGGTAAGACCCTGTCAGCAGTCATGCCGGCTTATCTGAATGCTTTAGCCGGAAAAGGTGTACATATCCTCACATTCAGCGATTATCTGGCAGCCCGGGATGCCAGCTGGATGGGACCGGTCTATGAATTTCTTGGACTGTCGGTTGGATGTGTCAGGGAAGGTATGGCTTTAGCGGAACGTCAAAAGGCTTATTCGGCGGATATAACCTATGTCTCGGCTAAAGAAGCCGGTTTTGATTATCTGCGAGATTGCCTTTGTTTGGAGCAGCAGGAGCTGGTTCAGCGCCCGTTTCATTATGCAATTATTGACGAGGCCGATTCAATTTTAATTGATGAAGCACGGATTCCGCTGGTGATTGCCGGAGAAATGAGCGGGGGCAGAGAGGATCTGTCCCACCTCGCCGGACTGGTGAAAGAATTGCGGCCTTTCCTGGATTTTGAATTGAACCAGAACGGCAATCATGTCTTTTTAACTGACAGCGGACTTCAGCATGTAGAAAGAATGCTGAACAAAAGTAATCTTTACCAGGCTCAAGATCTTCAGCTGCTGGCTAGGATAAACTGTGCGTTGCATGCAGAGGTCTTGCTCAAAAGGGATACGGACTATATTCTCCGAAACGACAGGATCGAACTGATCGATCCATATACGGGACGTATTGCCGACAAACGCCACTGGCCCGAGGACATTCAGGCAGCCGTGGAGGCCAAAGAAGGTATAAATTCGGGGAAGAACGGGATGATTTTGGGATCAGTCACGCTGCAGCATTTTTTAAGCTTATACCCGAAGATTTCCGGAATGACAGGAACGGCCGTAACCTCAGCCGGTGAATTCAACGAATTTTACGGCATGGAAGTTGTTGTCATTCCTACCCATAGGCCGTGTATCCGTATAGATCATCCAGACTGGATATTTACAAGCCGGGAAACCAAGCAAAAAGCATTGCTCGAAGAGATTAACAGGGTACATCTCCGGGGCAGGCCTATACTGGTCGGAACAGGAAGCGTCGCAGAGTCGGAGTCTTTGGCGGCTGACCTCCGTCAGGCAGGAATGGCGTGCAGGGTCTTAAATGCCAAAAACAATGAAATGGAAGCCGGAGTCATTGCGCAGGCCGGAGAACCAGGAGCAGTTACGGTTTCCACGAATATGGCCGGCAGAGGTATCGATATCAAGCTGGGCGGAGCCAGGGAAGAACAAAAAGAAAAAGTGATGACTGCCAAAGGCTTATATGTCATCGGAACAAGTCTTTTTGAAAGCCGCAGGGTGAACAATCAACTCAGGGGAAGAGCTGGAAGACAGGGTGAACCGGGAGAAAGCAGATTCTTTATCAGTCTGGAAGATGAACTGATCAAGAATTATCAGCTTGCCCGCTTTATTCCGAAAGACCATTGTCCTCAGGACCAGGAAGGTCCCGTTTCAGATCCTGTTGTCAGACTCGAAATAACGAGAGGAATCAGAATGATTGAGGGATATCATGAAGATATCCGGAGACAGTTGTGGGAGTATTCCTCGATGATTGAGCACCAGCGGCGGATCGTTGTTGAGAAAAGATTTCGGATCCTAAGAGATGAAACGGTGTTGAATCATTTGCAGCTTCAAGCTACGGAAAGATATCTGTCTTTGTCTGAGAAATATGGAACAAAGCTTATGCAAAAAATTGAAAAACAGCTTACGCTTCATTATCTGGATAAATGCTGGGCGGAATATCTTGCCTATATCTCCGATGTCCGGGAGAGCATTTATTTGGTAGCGCTGGGCAAAAAAAATCCGCTGACGGAGTTTAACCGCATTGCTATGGAAGGCTTTCGAGAATTGTCCGATAGAATTGAGACGGAAATTGTCAGTGCGTTTCATATCGTTCAAGTTGATCACAACGGAATTGTGCACGAAGAAGAAGTCCTGCAAACTCCTTCGGTAACCTGGACTTATTTTCTGAATGAGAACGGGAACAACTTTTTATGGTTCTGGCGGCACAATTCTGCGAGAAATCACAAGGATTATTCAAATGAATGTTGAATTGAGTATTTAGGATCTTACGCAACGCCCAGCTGGTTATGGACAGAGCAACGGTTATTGCCGGCGCGGGATTTTTTGGGAACGAATGTAGTGGCAACTGTAAAAAGAGGTGGCTGATGAAAGTAATCTATTATGACTGTTTCAGCGGCATAAGTGGAGATATGAATCTCGGAGCGATGCTCGATCTTGGCGTCCCAGAGGATCATCTGCTCGCTGAGCTGGCTAAACTTCAAATCAATGAGCAATATACAATGAACATCCGTGCTGAAAGCAAACATGGAATTGAAGGCACACGCGTAGAGATAACGGTTGAAGACTCCGTGAGCCACCATTCCGGCCAGCAGGGGAGAACGTTGGCTGATATCACTAAAATGATCAGGGAAAGTGATTTGTCAGCAGCTATGAAAGACAGAAGCATCCGGACATTTGCCATTCTGGCGGATGCGGAAGCAAGGGTTCATGGAATAAAGGCCGAGCAAGTCCATTTTCATGAGGTCGGGGCTGTGGATGCGATTCTTGATATTGTCGGGTCGGCTGTTTGCCTGGAATACTTGCAAGCTGACAGGATCGTCGCTTCCAGTGTGGAACTTGGTGGTGGATTTGTGCGCTGTGAGCACGGCCTGCTTCCAGTTCCGGCACCGGCCGTAACAGAGCTGCTCCAGGGTGTCCCGGTAAAGACCGGAATCGTGCCTTTTGAGACGACGACGCCTACAGGAGCGGCTATTCTGGCTGCGAATGTTCAAGAATATACGGACAATGCGGATCTGATCATTCACCGGACCGGTTATGGGATCGGCCGGCGGGATTTGGAAATACCCAATATTTTACGGGTATATCTTGGGGAGAGAGCTGAAAAGACTGCTCCCGGATTCAGACAGCAGGAAAGACAGTGGATACTGGAAACGAATATTGATGATATGAATCCGGAGTTCTATGAATATATTGAAGAAAAGATGGTTGCTGCCGGAGCCCTGGACGTCTTTAAAACGCCGGTGATCATGAAGAAGGGGCGGCCGGGGTCAAAATTAAGCGCTTTAGTCAACAAGGAAGGGATTTCAGCTGTCGGGGAAGTTATTTTGCGGGAAACATCGGCGATTGGCTTGCGCAGTTATCCAGTTGAAAAAACGATGCTCCGCCGGGGGAATATGCTGGTGCAGACCCGGCACGGTCCGGTCAACGTAAAATGTTCTTATTTGGATGCGGAAAGAATCAAATCGAAACCTGAATATGAAGACTGTAAAAGACTTGCCAGGGAGCATGACCTTCCCTTAAGCGAAATCTATGCTGAGGTTTACAGGCTGCTGCCCAAAGGCAATCGATCCAGAGCTTTAGATCAAGAGAGGAAGAACTGAACGTGTTTTCATTATCTGCGGTCCTGCTGTTTATTACCTCGTCCATTGTACTGATCCTGGCACCCGGTCCGGACATTGTATTTTTGATAACCCAGGGTATAGCCAAGGGAAAGAAGGCAGGCATTTTTACTTCAATCGGGCTGACGCTGGGTAATTCGGTTCATACGTTGGCCGCGGCGCTGGGGCTATCTGTCATATTCAAGACGTCAGAAGTCGCCTTTGTTCTGTTTAAAACCTGCGGGGCGCTTTATCTTTTTTATTTGGCATATAAAGCGATCAAACATCGGAATGACCCGCTGACTGCCGGTGTTGACCAACAAGGGTCCGGTCACCGCGGCCTGTTGCTGCGAGGTTTCTATATGAATGCTTTCAATCCGAAAGTTGCCCTTTTTTTCCTGGCATTCCTGCCTCAGTTTGTCAATTCTGAATTTGGCAGCGTTCCTTTGCAGATGATATTCTTAGGGCTTATCTTTATGGGGCTTGTTGCGCTGATTTTTGGGCTTATCGGTTACTCGGCCGGATCTCTAGGGAATTGGATTTTAAAGAAGCCCAGGTTTTCCATGGTTATGAACATTGTCTCGGCGACCATCTTTGGAGCACTCGGCTTTAAGCTTCTGACCAGCACAAGATAAAACACGAACCTCGAATGAATGATGAGAGACTGAATAATCATAGACTGAATCAAAGGAGCAATCATAATGGAAACGAAATCATCCCCTTCGGGGGCCAAGATGCAATCAAACCGCAGGGAGGTTTTATGGCGGCTGTTTCGTCCGCACACCCTTACGGCCTCATTCATACCGGTTCTGATTGGTTCGGCACTGGCTTGGCAGATTAGAGACGGCTTAAACTGGGGACTGGTAGTGGCAATGCTGATTGCTTCAATCTTAATCCAGGCAGCCACGAATATGTTTAATGAGTATTACGATTTTATCCGGGGACTGGATACAGCGGAATCCGTTGGCATCGCCGGTGCAATCACCAGGGACGGAATAAAAGCAGGGACAGTTCTAAATCTGGCTTTGGTTTGTTTGCTGATTGCATCACTGCTGGGTATTTACATCTGCAGTAGCAGCAGTTGGTGGCTGGCCCTGATTGGCCTGGGCTGTATGGCTGTCGGTTATTTGTACACAGGTGGGCCTTACCCGATTGCCTACACCCCTTTTGGAGAATTACTGGCCGGGCTCTTTATGGGATCAGGAATTATTTTGATTGCCTATTTTGTTCAGACCGGCAGCATTAACTGGGATGTCTTTTTAATTTCTGTTCCGAATCTGATTCTAATCGGAGCAATCATGATGTCCAACAACATACGTGACCGGGAAGGGGATCAGCTGAACGGGCGTCATACACTCGCCATTCTGTTGGGACACCGCAGGGCTGTACAATTCATGGCGGGAATGTTCCTGGTGGCCAATCTTTGGGTAGTTGTACTTACCTTGGCAGGTGTTCTGCCTGTCTGGGCACTATTGGTCCTGCTGAGTATTCCGAATGCTCTTCAGGCCTTGAACGGATTCCGCAATAAAAAATTCCCGGCTGAAATGATGCCGGGAATGAAAAGTGTGGCTCAGACCAATACACTTTTTGGGATTTTGCTTACCATTGGTTTGTTAATTGAAGTAGCCGTAAGTCAACTGTAATATAACGAAAAGTGAAAGGCAGTGGTACCGGTTCAGAGGCATGAACAGTGCTATCATGGAGCAGAGACTCTATACCTCTCCACAGTGCTCAGTAAGGAAGCGGCGAGTTCCGCTTCGACGTGGGTAACTTGTTCGTCATAGACGACTTCAAGAACTTTCGTATTCGCATATAGCCAGGCCAATGCGGCTCCGTCGGAAACAGGAATTTCCAGACTAACCCGAATGTGGTCACTGAACAGTTCTTTCTCGATGGCCTGCTTCAGTTCTTCCAACCCGCTCCTCTGCAAAGCAGAAATTTCTACAACAGGCCGAGTTTCGCGCCACAAGCTGATCCGGTTGTCCGGATGCAAACGGTCAACTTTATTGAGGACGATCAGGGTCGGTTTACTGCCTGCACCAAGTTCTGCCAGGATTTCATCGACAATCCGGATGTGGTCTTCGACCTGAGGATCAGCAGCATCAGCCACAATCAAAATCTGGTCGGATAATACGACTTCCTCCAGGGTTGATTTAAAGGCATCGAGCAAATTAGGCGGAAGTCTTCGAATAAAGCCTACCGTATCAGAAAGCAGGACCGTACTGCCGTTATTTAAGGGAAGCTTGCGGGTTGTCGGATCAAGCGTAGCAAACAGTTTGTCCTCGGCCAAGACATCCGAGCCGCACAACGCATTTAAAAGGGTAGATTTCCCGGCATTGGTATAACCGACAATGGACAGAACCGGGATATTGTTTTTTTGGCGGTTTCCGCGGAGAACACCGCGTTGTCTACGGATATCGTCAAGGCGTTCTCTCAGATGAGCGATCCGGGAGCGGATATGACGACGGTCGGTTTCCAGTTTTGTTTCACCCGGTCCCCTTGTTCCGATGCCGCCTCCAAGACGGGAAAGCGCCACACCGGTTCCTGTCAGGCGGGGGAGTCTATATTTGAGCTGGGCTAGCTCTACTTGCAGGATTCCTTCCCTGGAACGGGCATGCTGGGCGAATATATCCAGAATCAGGCCTGTACGGGACAGAACTTTCAACCCCAGCTTTTCTTCGAGGATGCGCTGCTGGGTGCCGGTTAATTCTTCGTCGAAGATAACCAGATCAGCCTGGCCTGTCTGAATCATTTGCTGAAGTTCTTCGAGCTTGCCCGGGCCGATGATCGTTGAGGAATCGCGGGTTTCTTTTTTTTGCATTAAATGGCCAACAATCAAGGCCCCGGCTGTTTTGGCCAGCTCTTCAAGCTCGGCAAACGAGACTTCCGCTTCACTGATTCCGTACAGGTCTCTGCTGTACCGTGTCTGCAGTCCAACCAGTATGGCACGTTCACTTGTTTTGGCTTTTTCTGTAGGCAATTTCCTGAGTATATTGTCGGCATCTTCGATATTTTGAAAGAGCAACGCAAAGTCATCTATATCAGCCGCAAGGGGTCCGAAAATATTGACCTCCTCAATGTTCGTGGGTGACAGAATGCCGACATAAAGGTCCTCAGCGCGGTTATTCCGGATCCCGATGGCGATCATTGCATCGAGATTCAACTGCTTCAGAGAACTGATGTCCATGGAAGACAATAAACCGCTGCTCTTGGGATGGGTATGAATACAGCGGGTGCCCGAAAGGCGCTGCAGGCTGCGTTTCTGCTCCACTTCAGCCAGCTTCACGGTACTGTGATTTCCTATGCTGACATCGGTGATCCGGCCTTTGCGGTCGGCATACACGGCAATTTCCTTGTTCACCTGCGAAGAGATTTCGGCAAGTTGTTCAATGAGTTCCTGTGTCCACAAATGGTCTCTAGGGATTTGGTAAGTATAGAAACTGTTTAATTTTTCAAGAATACTGTTTTTTATACCTTCTATTTCACCGTTAACCTGTAGCAAAGGCAATTCCTCCCTGTGGTAAGATTAGGAAAGAAGACATTGATCATGTATAATAACAGTATTATATCACTTAATTCAGTCATTCCCTAAAAGATAGAGGAACGGCTGGGGGTGGAGGGAGGTCATCTTCTGCGTAAATATCATTTGACTCGCCGTCAGTTCATTGCAGGTGGAATCGGGATAATCGGAACCACCTTTTTTCTATATTACGAGCGGTATTCAGTTGCTGTAACTGAGTACCGCGTTTCGATTGCCAATTTGCCCAAAGAATTTGAGGGATTCACGATTCTGCATCTGACGGATTTGCATAGCAAAAGATATGGCCGGGAGCAAAAGACCCTGCTTGATTTGATCCATCAATTCAGCTTTGATATGGTCGCGCTTACCGGTGATTTCATTGATAAAGATAATGCTGATTTCACCGCCGCCCGGGAATTGATTCAAGGGCTTCGTCCCAAACCAATTTTCTTTGTGTCGGGCAATCACGAATGGCGTTATCAGTTTCATATCCGGGAGCCTCTGATTAATGAGGGAGTGCATGTTCTTCAAAACGAGGCGTATACGTACAGCATCGGAAATTCCCATATTTGGATCGTCGGGGTCAATGATCCGTATACGCACAGGGATGACTTGAGTAAGGCCACAGGCCGGATATCCGATCAGGCCCCGAAAATACTGCTGGCTCATGCTCCCGATATTTTAACGAAAGCAGCCGGGGATGACATAGAATTGGTGCTTGCCGGGCATACGCACGGTGGACAAATTAGGCTGCCGCTGCTCGGGGCTATTTATGTTCCGGGACAAGCGTTGTTTCCAAAGTATGATTATGGAGAGTTTCAGTATAAAAACACAAGTATGATCATCAATTGCGGCTTAGGGGAAAGTACCCATTTCCCATTCAGGTTCTGCAGCAGACCAGAAATTGTGCTGGTGAAACTAGTGAGTTGACGTGGTACGAGTGAGTTAACAAGATGAGCAGTAAACAAATCAGTGATTTTTGACAGATATAGAATCCAGGATCGAACGAATGGCGCTGCTCGTGCTGTCCGGGAAAAAAGCCTGATCGGTAAAAAAGGAGATTCTGACAACTTCGTTGTTTTCGTTCAATTCCAGCCAGTATTCCTGCGAGCTTATAACATTTTCGCCAAAATCAGCTGACCAGCTTTCTTCAAATCCGTTCCAATGATTTAAGGACGTACGTTTTAGAACATAACTTATAAAGTTATAAGTACTTCTGGCTTTGCTGTCTTGAAGGAAATGCTCAAGGTCGGCTGCCCGCCAGATCTGGAGATATCCCCTGAAGCTGAGTTTATTGTCCGTAAAATAGATGTTCAGACGCATTTCCTCTCCTTTGTCGGGAGTCAAATGCACTTCAGTTGTAGCTGGAAATTGTGCTTTGACTGCATAATTATCCACCTGATATTCATACGTCCGGTCGTTTTGGAAGGATGCAATTGCCGGTCCTTCCAGATATAGATATTGGATTAGCAAGGCAACAACCACGGCGCATGCGGTCTTTAATAATGTTTTTATCTGCATAGCTACTCCTTTCCGACATAGTCTTACATATCTTTTTATTAGTGCCTTTTGAAACGGTTATTGAATTTTATGAAAGAAACGGACAATAAAGAATCGTTGACAAGAGAGAGCATACTGTATATATTATATATATACAGTATATATATACAGTATGCTCTCTCTTGTCCGGGTTTAGCTTTAAATAAATGAGGATGATGCATGAATATCATTATTTCACACATGAGCGGAGAACCGATCTATCAGCAAATCATCAATCAGATCAAAACATTGATCCTGGCTGGAGATCTGACCGAGGGGGAAATGCTTCCTTCGATCAGGCAGCTTGGGAAGGATTTGCGTATCAGTGTCATTACAACCAAAAGAGCCTATGAGGAATTGGAACGGGAGAAGTTTATTTACTCTGTTCCGGGAAAGGGGTCTTTTGTTGCTCTGCAAAACTGTGAGGCAAGGATCGAAAATAAACGAAAACAGATTGAAGAAATGTTGAAAGACGTTGTCAAGGAAAGCAGGCTTCTGAATTTAAGCCTCGCTGAAATCACAGAAATATTAAAGAACGTCTATGACGATATGACCCCGGCAAAGTAAGATAAGGAGGATAATAAAGTGAGCGAAACAGACCCTGTCAGAAGGAACAGCAGCAGTCTGATCCTGGAAATCCAGGGATTAGGAAAATATTTTTCGGAGTTTGAGCTTTCAGATGTTACATTCAGTTTGGAAAAAGGTTATGTAATGGGGCTTATCGGGCCAAATGGCTCAGGCAAGACCACAACGATTAAACTGATCATGAATCTCCTGAAAAAAGATAGGGGGGAGATCAAAGTATTTGGTCTGGATCATGTAAAAGATGAAAAAGAAATCAAAAACAAAATCGGATTTGTTTACGATGAAAATCATTATTATGGCGTATTGACGATCGAGCAAATGAAAAAGATTGTGGCACCGATGTATCAATACTGGGATGAACATTTATTTCAAAAGTATCTGAAAGAGTTTGACTTAAACCCAAAACAGAAAATTGACAAGTTGTCCAAAGGAATGAAAACAAAGTTTTCTTTGGCCATGGCGCTTTCTCATCAGGCGGAGCTGATCATCCTGGATGAACCGACATCCGGTCTGGATCCCGTGTTCAGAAACGAACTGCTCGAAATTCTTTACTTTCTGATGCAGGATGAAAATAAAGCCATACTCTTTTCTACGCATATTACTTCAGATTTGGAGAGGATTGCAGATTATATAACGTTTATTAATCAGGGCAGAGTCGTATTTACCAGTGAAAAAGATCAGGTTCTGGAGCGATTTTCTCTGGTTAAAGGCCCCAATTACCTGCTGGATTCCTCCCTGGAAAAACAATTCATCGGTCTACGCAAAAGCAGTGTCGGCTTTGAAGGGCTGACAGCTGATTTGGAGGTTATCTCGCCAGCAATGAAAGAAAAGATGATTGTCGAGAGGCCCACGCTGGATGAAATTATGATTTACCTAGTTAACAGAACAAGAATGGGGGTAAGGTAAAAGTGTGGCGGATCATACTAAAAGATTTAATGGTCCAAAAAAGCAATATTTTCATTATTATCTTCTTGTGCATCTCGATCTCGGGCACGATGTACAGAAGCCCGGGAATAGCGGGAGTGCAACTTTTGTTAGGTGTATATTTCATGCTGATTTATGCAAATAGTTATGATTTTAAATATAATGGGGAAATCATGATCAACAGTCTTCCGATTAACAGAAAAGAAATTGTTCTAGCTAAATATCTGTCTGCAATTGTCTATGCGCTGATTATCATGGTTATCATCATTCCGGAAAGTATGATTCTTTATCTATTTAATTTCCCCGGCCTGACGGGCAGTATCCAGGCCATTGTAAGTTTTCTTGGAATTGTCGTGCTGCTGCTGAGCATATATATTTCGATTTACCTGCCACTCTATTACCGTTTAGGTTATATGCGTTCCAGGTGGGGCAATTTCATCTCTATGTTTGTTATTTTTGGGCTTATTGGCGCGATGGGTCAGTTGATAAAAATACCTGCCGGTGAATTGAAAACCACAAATCAGGGATTGGAGCAGCTTACTGCGGTACTGAATGGGTATGCCGGTCCGGTCATTTACCTTATGATGCTTGTTGTTGGAATGGTTCTGTTGGTACTTTCGTTCAAGGTTTCTGTCCGAATCTATAAAAACAAAGACTTTTAACACTGCTGAGACAGGTTGCTTAAAGATCATAAAGAAAAAAAGGCATTAATTTTGCCTTTTTTGCGTATTATGGTTATTATTGACTTGATGCCTTTTCCGATATATCAATGAATGTGCAAACTCTGTTTGGAATTTAAGCAGGATAGAGTGAAGAATCGCAATGATTGATTGCGTGATGCTTGATAACGTCAAGAACCGTATTGATTTTAAACGGTTTCTGGATAATCCCCTTGAAATTTGTGGTTTTCGGCAGCTTCCTTTCTTCAATATCTGAACCGGAAATCATAATTACCGGGATATCTTTCAGATTTTTTTGAGCTGAAATCTTCTCAATAAATTCGCAACCATTGAGTATAGGCATGGAATAGTCTGTGAGAATCAAATTTGGGTGAGGGCAGCTCTTCAGCATAGTAAGAGCTGAATATCCATTTGACGCGATAATTGGAGTATAGCCATTGCCAATTAGCATTGTTGACAGAAGATTGGCTATACTTGTGTCGTCGTCGATGACCATTACAACAGGCCTCAACTGTCGTTCCTCCTTCTAAAATTTTCTTATTTTGCAACCTTTATCAGTATACACTACAATAAGGAAGAAAAATGTTGATGCCTGTCAAAGGCCGAAAAAAAATAATTTGACTGTTTTTTAAAAGAAAATCGTTTATTTCCAATGGTTTTAAAGCCTGTCCATTTATTTTGGTTACAGAAAGAAATGTCATTTATCGTAAAAAAGTTAGTAAATATTGTATTTTTTTGATGTGTAGATTATGCGTAAAATTTAGCTTTACTGGAGTGTTTGCATGGCAAGGGTTGAACTGGTCGCAGTAACGGCATTTGGGCTTGAAGCTGTCGTTGCGCGGGAACTTAAAAATCTGGGGTATGAAAATACAGAGGTTCAGAACGGTAAGATATCATGGACAACAAATGAAGAAGGGATTTGCCGGGCCAATCTGTGGCTGAGGTGTGCGGACCGTATCAGTTTGAAGATGGGTGAGTTTGAAGCCCGGAGCTTTGAGGAATTATTCCAGCAAACGAAAGCATTGCCCTGGGAGGAATGGTTGCCGGTGGACGCCTGTTTTCCGGTGACCGGAAAATCGGTTAAATCTCAGCTGCATAGTGTTCCAGACTGCCAGGCGATCGTTAAGAAAGCGATTGTGGAGAGACTGAAGGATACCTATGGCGTCAGCTGGTTTGAAGAGACAGGAGCCCTCTATGCCGTACAGGTCTCTATTCTGAAAGATACTGTTACGCTGACCATCGATACTTCCGGTAAGGGATTAAACAAACGCGGCTATAGGCAAATGGCCGGGGAGGCTCCATTAAAAGAAACACTTGCTGCCGCAATGGTCTATCTTAGCTACTGGAAACCCGACCGTGTTCTTCTGGATCCTTTTTGCGGAACAGGAACGATTCCGATTGAAGCGGCTTTTATCGGGCAGAACCGGGCACCTGGTCTGGCCAGGGCATTTTCGGCTGAACGATGGACGAACATTGCGGAAAAACATTGGCGAAAAGCAAGAGAAGAAGCAGAAGATCTCTGGCAAAGAAATGAGGAACTTGCAATCTATGGTTCGGATATTGATCCAGCTGCTTTACGCTTAGCCAGGGAACACACCAGAGAAGCAGGTCTGGAAGGAAAAATATTTTTTCAGAGGCTGCCGGTCAAAGAAGTCCGCTCCAGATTTAAATATGGCTGTATCATTACGAATCCTCCATACGGGCAAAGGCTTGGAACAGCAGAAGAAGCTGAAACTGCTTATCAGGAACTTGGCGAGGTTCTGGAGAGACTCGAAGATTGGTCGCTGCAGATGCTTACTTCGCTGCCAAAACCAGAAAGGTTCATTAAAAAAAGGTGGGATAAAAGCCGGAAATTATATAATGGAAGAATTGAGTGCCATTATTATCAGTTTTTTGGGCCCAAACCTCCAAAAGACGCGAAAAATAACCTATAGATTATTTCTAAAAAAAGAATAAAATATGGATAGGATAATTTTAAAGATGAGAAGGAAATATAAGGATTATGATGGATAAAAAGGATATAACTGAAAAGCTCGAGCCTCTCTACGACAAAAAGGTCGAATGCCTTTTATGCGATCAGGAATTCGTGACCAAGAAAATCCGGTCAAGGTTCATTAAGCCGCGCAAGGTCGACAGCGATTTTGGTCAGATATTTGAGCAAGATGACAATAGTCCGTTATTCTACTATGTCATGGTCTGCCCTCATTGCGGTTTTTCTTTCACAGAGGATTTTTCCAAAATCATGGCACAAAATGTTCGCAAAAAAACCCTCGAGGAGATCTCCGGTAAGATGGACCACAGTAAAGACTTTTGCGGAGAGCGGGATTATCAGATGGCAGTCAGAACGTTTAAGCTAGCAATCTACTTTGCCCAGCTGATTAAAGAAAAACATGTTGTGCTGGCAAGGATCTGTCACCGCCTGGCGTGGATTTACCGCGGAGCCGGAATTGCTGAAGAAGAGATGAGATTTATGAACCTGGCCTGTACCGAATATGAACAATCTTTTCTTTATACGGATTTCAATCCGGAATTGACTCCGGAAATCCAGATTTTATATTTGATCGGTGAATTGAACCGCAGACTAGGAAAACACAATGAAGCTGTCAAATATTTTTCTACAGTCAGTGAACATCCTGACAAAAGCCGGTACATGAAATATGTCAATATGGCCAGAAATCAGTGGAGCGAAGCTGTCCAAGAATATCGGGAGAGCAAGACCAAACAGCAAATACAGCCAAACGTAAAATCAGAATAACTGAAGGATGTATCAATTATAAACAGGAGTTAATGATGAACAGTATAGCTGTAAAGCAAATTTATGAGGCAACAGAGGCTAAGATTGGGGAGCGTCTGCAAATCTCAGGCTGGGTAAGGACGGTCAGAGCATCCAAAGAATTTGGTTTTATCGAATTCAATGACGGCAGTTGCTTCAGAAACCTACAAATCGTCTATGATCAGGATCTGCTAAACTTTTCCGAAGTCAGCCGACTCGGAGCCGGTTCCGCCATAACTGCGGAAGGGGTACTGGTTTCCTCTCCGGGGACAAACCAGGCTTTTGAGCTAAAAGCCGAGAAGATCCAAATCGAAAATGCCTGTCCGGCTGATTATCCGCTGCAGAAGAAAAAGCATAGTCTGGAATTTCTTAGAACGATTGCGCACCTCCGTCCCCGGACCAATACATTCTCGGCTGTATTCAGACTCAGGTCTGTCATTTCAATGGCCGTGCATCAGTTTTTTCAGGATAAAGGCTTTGTCTATGTGCATACGCCAATCATCACGGGAAGTGATGCCGAGGGAGCGGGAGAAATGTTTCGGATATCCACACTGAAGCTTGATCATCTGCCGCGTGATGACCGGGGAGCAGTGGATTACCGTCAGGATTTTTTTGGTAAGGAGACAAATCTTACGGTAAGCGGACAGCTGAATTCCGAAAGTTTTTGCCTTGCGTTTAAAGATGTCTACACATTTGGACCGACTTTCAGGGCAGAAAACTCCAATACGGCCAGGCATGCAGCTGAATTTTGGATGATTGAGCCGGAAATTGCCTTTGCAGAGTTAAACGATATCCAAAATCTCGCCGAGGAAATGATGAAGTATCTGATTGCTTATGCGCTGGAACACTGCCCGGACGAAATGGCGTTTTTTAGTAAGTTTATCGATAAAGAACTGCTGGCCCGGCTGAACAATGTTTTAGATTCGGAATTTGGCCGTCTGTCCTACAGCGACGCCATCGAGATTTTAAAGAAAGCCAATACGGATTTTGCTTATCCTGTGGAATGGGGATTAGACCTGCAAACTGAGCACGAACGTTTTTTAACCGAAAAGGTATTTGGAAAACCACTTTTTATTACAGATTACCCCAAGGAGATTAAGGCTTTTTACATGAGGCAAAACGATGATCAGCAGACGGTGGCTGCGATGGACCTGCTTGTTCCGGGTGTCGGTGAAATCATTGGCGGCAGTCAGAGAGAAGAAAGAACAGATTTGCTGACAAAACGAATTGCTCAGCTTGGAATGAGTGCGGAGCATTATGGCTGGTACCTTGAACTCAGAAAATATGGTGGGGTAAAACATGCAGGCTTCGGCCTCGGCTTTGAGCGCCTGATCATGTATTTAAGCGGGATTTCCAATATCCGTGATGTCATCCCGTTCCCGAGAACCGTGAAATCCGCAGATTTCTAGCAAAAATTATTTTTAAATATTTACCCAAATGAGACATACAGATTTACTAGTCCTAGAATAATAATTATTGCGGCATTAATGGAAAATATTCTGACAGAATTAGCCGTAGAGACTAAATTAATGATATAATCCCTAATTGGAATACAATTTTTTAAATGTTCTATTTTCAAGGAGGAAATTCCCAATGCCCAATAAAGAAATGCTCTTAATTCCCGGCCCGACACCTGTAGTCGACGAAATTTATGAGGCGCTTTCCCGGGAAACAATGTCCCATACGGATATGCGTTTTGCAGGTATTTTCAGCGAAGCTCTCGCTCAGACCAGAAAAATGTTCAATACGGATGGCGAAGTTTTTGTTATCGCCGGATCCGGAACACTAGCCATGGAAATGGCACTGGCCAATACGGTTGCCCGCGGTGAGAAGCTGCTCATCGTAAGCCATGGCTATTTTGGAGACCGCTTTATCGGAGTTGCAAAAGCTTTAGGGATTGAAGCTGAAGTACTGGCTGCTGAGTGGGGCAAACAAATTGAACCGGCTCAGATCGAAGAAAAGCTGCAGCAAGGCGGATTTAAAGCTGTTACGGTAACCCACGCGGATACATCAACGGGAGTAGCTGCTAATCTGGACAAAGTTGTTCCGACAGTCAAAAAGTATGGCGCGCTCTTTATTTTAGACGGTGTATGTGCTTCCGGCGGACTTGAAGAAGATATGGGCAAAGCCTATGGTACTGACGATTATAAGATTGACGTTGTTTTGACCGCATCTCAGAAAGCGATCGGGGTTCCTCCGGGACTTGCGATTGTGGCCTTTGGACCGAAAGCCCTAGAATCCAGAGCGAAAATGGATGGTGTCAACAGTTACTATATGGATATCAACAACTGGAGCCCGGTCATGAAAGAGCCCCAGAAATATTTTGCGACCCACCCGATCAATATGATCTATGGCTATGCAGAAGCTATGAAAATCATTGCGGCCGAAGGAACGGCAGCGCGTTATCGTCGGCATACAGCGATTGGCAAAGCAATCCGTGCGGCGGTCAGATCCATGGGTATGAATATTTTTGCTGCGGAAGAAGTCGCTGCTCCGACTTTAAGCTGCATTCTTTATCCAGAAGGAATCGACGATGCCGAATTCAGAGCCGTACTCGCGAAGAAAGGGCTGATCGTAGCCGGATTACTCGCTTCTCTGGCCGGAAAAGGCTTCAGATTGGGACATATGGGGAACACCACGAATGATATTTTCTGCAAAGCGCTCGAAATCATTGGTGAAACACTCGGAGAAATGGGATTCCCGGTGGACAGCGCAAAAACCGTCCAGGTGTTCAAGGACGTTTTTGCTGAGAATAATAAATAAACCACTAAATCACTAAATTGCTCAAAAGTAAGAGATTTGAGGCTCTATGTAAAAGGTTGGCGTGAACCCCTAAACAAGAGTAACTCTAAACCGATATGATGCTGATAATAGTTTTTGACTGTTATCAGCATTTTTTTTGAGCTAAGCTAAGGTTGACAACATGGTGCCATCCGCTTTTCAGCTGTTTATTCTATTGAATGCCCCAAATATTGTAGACTTGCACAGAATACGGAGCGAGCGTTAAGTGGCAGTGGCGTAAAGCGAGCGAAAACCGCAGCGTCAAGACATGCTAATGGTTCACATGCTGAAAAGCCCAGTGGTTCTAGCATGTTAGCAAGGATTTGAGCGAGTAGCCACGAAAACGTGCGAGCGGAATATCTGTGTAAGGCTACAATTGCCTAAGAATAAGAATAAGAATAAGAAAAAGACGTCTTAAATGATTTGAGACGTCCCTCAGAGAATAAGTTACAAGGCAGTCCGCTTTTTCTTGGATTAAGGTTACCTAGGCTTTATTTCCCTCTCAAATAATCCGCCATTTTCGGCATGAAGTACGGGATGATCTCGTCTAGCATTTTAGGCATGAGTACCTCCATCGTTTTGGGCATCAGGTTTGGCATCTGTTCTTCGAGGTACTCCGGCATCGGGATGGTTTCGCTTACTTTCTCAAGCATTCGCGGCATGACTTTATCCATGATGCCCGGGAGCAATCCGGGGAATAAGGAAGGCATCACGCTTTTCATCATGGAGATCATCGGCTCTTTGAACACTTCCGGCGCGTTCATCACCATTTTCATCATGTTCCTGTATGTGTCCGGCATGGCTTCAATCATCTCCGGAATTAGACCGGCCATCATATCGGCCATTCCCCAGGGGGTCATCATTCGGATCATCCCGTCAAAGACAGCCCATTTCTCATCGATGACCGGATCTGAGCACGGAATGTCATAGCCAAGGCTTTCGGCTGCCAGCGTAGATAAATCGCGGATCTTAATTGGCAGATGATTATCCTCGGCCGAGATTTTTAACTGGACCCTGCAGCAGGGACAGGCGGTAATAATCGTATCTGCACCGCACTCTATCGCTTCCTCAATCCGGGAAGCACCAATCTCAGAGGCGACCTTCGGATCAGCCACTAGGGAGATCACGGCGCCGCAGCAGTGCGCATCATAATGGTGAAAACGCATTTCCCTGAAGTTTGAGCCAGGGATTGCGTTGATCAGCGTACGTGGACCTTCAAACCTGGCTCCGGCCCGTCCCATATGACAAGGATCATGGTAGGTTGCCTGAAGGTTAAGTTCTTTGGCAAGCTTAAACTCTCCCGCTTCAATCTTTTCGGCCAAAACATCCGCATAATGTTTGGCATGCAGATCATATTCAATATTGTTGTCTTTGGCCCAATGGCGGTAATAGATTTCCCAGACCAGCCAGCAGGCCGGACAGGTTGTAATAACGCTCTTGGCCCCGGTCTGTTTCATCGCGGCAATATTTTTAGCTGCTGTTTCATTGAAGACTTCCCAGCGTCCGGATACGAGCATCGGTATGCCGCAGCACTGTTCTTTGTTGCCGAGATAAGCATATTTGATCCCTGCTTCCTTTAACAGCAAAGCAGTAGACTGGGCAATATCCTGTTCGACGAAGGATGAGGTACAGCCAGGGAAAAAGGCGAATTCGGCTTTTTCCTGGATACTGTCCCGAACCTCGTCAATGATCCATTTATCCCTGTCCTTAGCGTATCCGCCCCAAATATTGCCCTGCTGGCGCATCGTATTGGCCATGATTTCAAAAGGAGGAAATGTCCTGTACCCGAGTCCGTCTACCAGCAGCCCCCGCAGTTTTAGCCAGGAAGATTCATTCGGCAAATCCAGCTGACAGGTCCTGTTGCATAATTCACACGTCGTGCAGGCCAAGAAAGTGTCAACAGCACGCTGGGTAAATTCGACTTCCCCTTCCAGAAGAAGTTTTAAAAACGTCCATTTGCCGCGCGGGGATTGGGACTCCCAACCCCGGCCGTAATATTGATCACATTGATCAACACAGTAGCCACATTGCGAACAGGCGTAGGCATACCAGACAATGTCACCTGGAATGCCTTTTCTCTCCTTGAATACTTCACCGGGATCTTTGGCTTTGGCCAAATTACCGAATATTTTGAGGATCGGGTCAAGCGTACCTGCAAGTTCAATTCCCCTGGACAAAAAACTGTTGTCCAGGACTTTGCCCGGATTCATCATTTTATTCGGGTCAACCTGCTTTTTGAATGCGGTCAGTTTTTTGACCCTGTCCTTGCCTAAGATCTTTTCGACGAACCCGATAAAATATAAGCCGGACGCATACGGTCTGCCCTGGTATTTCTGAGCGGTGTTCAGAATAGACAGGGAAAGCGCATAAGCAAGATTGAAGTTAAACTGCCTTTCATCATGCAGAATGAAACCCAGCAGAACAAATTCCTGGGAATTTGTCGCAAAGCCCTCCAGAATAAATGGGTGCTTAACCTCGGCCGTAATCTCTTGAATGACTTTATCGAGGTTTTCCAGCGGGATAATAACCTCGCTCGGAATCAGGGAAGGGGCAATTCTCTTGGCCCTGACGGGTTCAAAACGGGCATCCCATTCATGCCGGGCGATTTCGGCGGAGAGAAATTCTCCGTTGTTTTTTTGGGCGATTTCCATCACATCGGCCTGAACAAGATCGCAACGATCGTTGGTACAAGACAGAATCGCTATATATTTTTCGGGCAGAATCGGTCTGTGCTCATCCATGACTGGCTCCCCGTGATGATAATGCGGCGGCAGATTATTCTTTAACCTCGCAGCGTCTGGGTTGATAAACGATACCGACCATAAAGGCACTTTGCAGGAAAACAGATCTTTCATGAATCCTGCAAGATAGTCCGGATTGCCAAAAGCGATGGCTTTGACATGCATTGGTTTCAGCATTTTAACCCGGATGCTGATCTCGCTGATTAAACCAGTGATTCCATTAACGTCCGAAACCAGATCCAGACCCGAACCCTGCATGAATTTGACAGAGCCATCTGGCAAGACAACTCTGGCAGACAGTACATTGTCTCGGAAGTAGCCGAATTCATAACTGCCGATTCCAGCACCGCCCTGCGCAAGCCATCCGCCGACCGTCGAAGAAGGAGCACTTGTCGGGTATAACGCCAGCGTCAGGTTCTTTTGGTTCAGGTGATACTCGAGTTCATTCCAGACAACGCCCGGCTGTATAGTTGCACTGCTTTCCTGTTCGGAGATATCAAGGATTTTTTTCATCCGGTTAAATTCGACGATTAGCCCACCGTCAACCGGCAGTACGCCGCCATAACCGGATGTTGCTTTCCCTCTTGGAATTAAGCGGATTTGATGACGGTTCGCATAGGTCACGAGGTGAACAAGTTCATCTTCGGATGATGGTTGAACAATACCGTCCGGAATAGGATTACCGGCAAAGGGTTTGATCATGGAGGGCATTACCCCCATATCGTGGGCATAAATTTTTCTTTCCAGGGCGTTAAAGTTTATCCGGTCTCCCCAGATTGACTTCAAATCTTCAATGACTTCTTTCTGAATGGTCAAGGCCATACACTCCTTTCGGATCATTGATTGACAATGCGAAATCAGAGATAAAAAAGTCAAATAATATCCCACTGTGTCAAAATGTTCTTCATTTTTAGAGATTTACCTCTCTCTAAACAAGCCAAATATAGAAATATTTATAAGAGTTTGAGAAAGTAATATCCTTATATTCTTTGTAATAATCATAGAAATTTATAAATAAGCTGGCTGTAAAAATTTGGACTGGCAGAACAGATGATTTTTGGCGGATAAACCGCTGCTAACCAAGCCAGAATAAGAAGAAAGCTGAATCGGAGCTGGCATGAAAAACAGCAAAGAAATGCGGTGCAATAGAAATAACTTCGGGTGAGGTGAAAGCATGGATCAGAATTCCAATGAAAAAAAACAAAAAAAAATATTCAGTATTATAACGGTAAGTCTTATTCTGTGTCTGGTTCTTTCTGCTGCCAGTCAGGCTGCTCTTGGAGACCGGACACTGTCCAAGGGTTCCAGAGGTTCTGAAGTCAAAGCCTTGCAGAGCAAACTGGTCCAACTCGGGTATCAGGTCGGAAAAGTTGACGGTATTTATGGAAAGTCAACCGTGGCTGCCGTCAAAAGATTTCAAAAAAGCAGAGGATTAAAAGCTGACGGCATAGCCGGAGACAAAACGATTCGGGAGTTAAAAAGACTGACAGGTGAAAGTACTACCTCTTCCGGGAAACAGGTAGGTTTTAAGAACGCCGATTTTCAGCTGCTGGCTCGGTGTGTTTATGCGGAAGGCCGCGGTGAACCGTATATTGGTCAGGTCGCGATCGGGGCCTGTATCATGAATAGGATTAAAAGTTCCTCCTTCCCGAAAACCATCGCCGGTGTCATTTACGAGCCAAAGGCCTTTTCGGCAGTAGATGACGGTCAGATCAACCTTCAACCTGATGAAACCGCCATTAAGGCAGCCAGGGAAGCGATGAACGGATCTGATCCGACCAATGGAGCGGTCTATTATTTTAATCCCGACAAGACCACCAATAAATTTGTCTGGTCAAGACCGCAGATCAAAAAAATTGGCAAACATATTTTTACACGTTAGGGGGGGTACCGATGAACGCTGAATCAAAAAAAAAGCTGCTTTCCTGGCTGTCCTTGACGTTAGGGATTGCGCTGATTTTCTCTCTGGGCTGGGGTTATTATGAGTTCAGGGAACTCAAAGAGTATAAGACGGAAACAGAAAACCAGTATTCGAGGGCTTTTACGGATCTTGTGGCGTCGTTAAACGAAGTGGAAACAAGTATAGCCAAAGCAAAGGTTGCGGGTAGCACGGCCCAAAGGGTGCTTTATCTCGGAGAAACCTGGAAGGGAAGCGAAAGTACGGTCAGCCGCCTTGGCCAGCTGCCGGCAGACGAGGTCGGGATTAGCTATGTTGACACGTTTATCAACCAGGTCGGCGATTTCAGCAAGGCCATGACCCGCAAGACGGCTGCTGCCGCCGTGATGAGTGCTGAGGAGCAGGCCACATTGAACAAAATGCATGAAAGAGTGATAGAAATCAACCGCTCAGTTCAGCAAGTTTACAATCAGTTTAATTCCGAGAACCTCGCCTGGGTGGACAAACCCAAAGGATTGCTGCAAAAAATCGGTTTCGGAAAATCCATTCAGACCGCTGCTCAGGGTGATGAAAACAGCGGAAAGACCAATCAGCAAAATCAACAGGCAGCTGCCCAAACGCCAACTTCTGTCAGAGGCGGGTTGAAGCAGCTTGATGTCAGCCTTCAGAAATATCCTCCATTCACATATCAGGGAGAACTGGACAAGCATTATGTGGATAAGCCGCTTGGTTTACCGGAAGGAGAAATTAATGAAAGCAAAGCCGTGGAGGTTGGCAAGCGTTTTCTTGAAGATTTGGGGCAGACAGGTGCGGCTCCACAGTTAAGCGGTTTAAGCGACAACCTTCTCGGAGGATTTAATCTTACGTATAAGGACAGCTATTTGGAGGTCAGCAAAAAAGGCGGTGTCGTCACGTTTTACCGGGACCAGCGTGAATTAAACGATCGCCAGCTCGATGTCAAAAAAACCTTGGATAGTGCCTATGCCTCTCTGGCCAGGATAGGATGGGATCTGGTCGTAACTTCTTCCGAGGATCTCGGGTCCTATGTTTTGGTTGATGCAGTTCCGCGGGAGAACGGGACACTGCTGTATCCTGACAAGATCAGGCTGACCATAGCGACAGATAACGGTCAGATCATTGGCTTCGACGCTAACCCCTACTATGCGTATCATCATCAACGAAATCTGAATCGCGTGCTTACACTGGAGCAGGCCAAGGCAAAACTCAAGAAAGAATTTAAGATCATCGAAACAAAAATGGCGGTGATCTCAAAATTAGGGACAAATGAAGCCTTTTGTTATGAATTCAGAGGGACGGCATTTGGGGAGGAGTATATGGTTTATATCAATGCGCTGAATGGAACGGAAGAAAAAATTAGCAGGGTTGTCAATACGCCTGCCGGAAAATTAATCCAGTAAGGATTAAGATAAGAATTAACAAAATAAGTATTGAAAAAAAATGCATTTCCAATATAATTGGTAAATGTAAAATAATTAAGCAGAGAAAGACCTTCTTTTTCTGCTTAATTATTTGGGCGCTGGTATTTTTACTGAAAATGTATTAAAATTTATTTTAGTTATGTACATTTCCAGCGGTCCTATGAAGGAGGAGCTTCAGGTTTGAGCGTTTATGAGAAAATCAGGGAAAATGTCAGTAAAAAATTAGAACAGGCGATCCTCTGTGCACGCGAAAAAGGAGCGTTGGCTTTTCAGGAAATACCTTCTTACGTTTTAGAAGAACCAAGAGAACGTGAGCATGGTGATTTGGCGACCAACCTTGCTATGCTGTTAACCAAACAGGCCAAAAGAGCTCCGCGGGATATAGCAGCAATCATTATTGATAATCTGGATACGGCAGATACCTGGATTACCTCAAGTGAAATAGCCGGACCCGGATTTATTAATTTCCGCCTGGATCCTGCTTGGCTGACAGGCGTAATTCCTGAAATATCTGACCAGGGTGAAAAATACGGGTTTGTCAACATCGGCCAGGGTGAAAAAATTCAGGTTGAGTTTGTCAGTGCGAATCCGACAGGCCTTTTGCATATGGGGAATGCCAGAGGAGCTGCTTTGGGGGACAGTTTGGCCTCACTGCTGGCGATGGCCGGGTACGAGGTCAGCAGGGAATTTTATATCAATGATGCAGGCAATCAGATTCATAATTTTGCGCTATCGCTGGAAGCCAGATATCTCCAGCTTATGGGGGTTGAAGTACCTTTCCCGGAGGCCGGGTATCATGGTGAAGATTTGATTTATACTGTCAAAAATATCATTGAAAAAGACGGAGATCAATATGTCCGAATGGAAGAACAGACCCGCCGGGATATTCTTGTCAGTTATGCTCTTAAAGAAAAAATTAATGATATCAAAGAAACGCTGGCGGATTTTGGCGTTTTCTATGATGTATGGTTCAGTGAAAAGTCTTTGCATGAGTCCGGCTATATTCGTGAGACGATGAAGCGGCTGGAAGACAAAGAATATATTTATGAAAAGGAAGGTGCTCTCTGGCTGAAAGCAATCCTTCCGGGAGATGAAAAAGACGAAGTCATTGTGCGCGGCAATGGGGTTCCGACCTATTTTGCAGCGGATATTGCGTATCACCGCAATAAGTTCGAACGGGGTTTTAAAAAGGTTATCAATATCTGGGGAGCAGACCACCATGGACATGTCGCCCGCATGAAAGGCGCAATGCAGGCTCTGGGATACAGCCCTGATTCTCTTCAGGTCATCCTCATGCAGCTTGTAAGGCTGATTCAGGACGGTGATATCGTCAAGATGTCAAAGCGTTCCGGTCAGTATATCACGCTGAGGGAACTGATTGATGAAGTTGGCAAAGATGCAGCCAGGTTCTTCTTCCTGCTGCGTGACCCGGATTCTACAGTTGAGTTTGACCTTGACCTGGCCAAATCCCAGTCCGCCGATAACCCGGTTTACTATGTGCAGTATGCGCATGCTCGGTTGTGCAGTATCTTAAGACAGGCGGAAGAACAGGGTTTCGAATCGCAGCTGATTCCTGGTGAATATCAGCTGGCGCTTCTTGTTTCTGCGGAGGAAAGAGATCTATTGAAGAAATTGGCGGATCTGCCTGGGGAAATTGTGCTGGCAGCTAAGCTAACCGAACCGCACAGGCTTGCAAGGTATGTGCTTGACTTGGCGGCGTTATTCCATACTTTTTACAATAGTCAGCGTGTTCTGATTGAGGATCCTGATTTGCGGACAGCCCGGCTGGGACTGATTCGCTCAACCAGACAGGTATTGGCGAATGTCTTGAAGATACTGGGTGTATCGGCCCCGGAAAGAATGTAAACTTATCTTTGGAAGTTAATTAATTTGACATACAACGTAGCACAGGACTCTAGACTTTAGAATTTTATGAGATAAGGAAAGGGTAGAAAAGGATGACGAAATTTATATTTGTTACCGGAGGCGTAGTAAGTTCCCTGGGTAAAGGAATAACAGCCGCTTCTTTGGGATGTTTATTGAAGAAGAGGGGACTCAAGGTCGCAATCCAAAAATTTGACCCCTATATTAATGTCGATCCTGGAACAATGAGCCCTTACCAGCATGGAGAAGTGTTTGTTACCGATGACGGAGCGGAAACCGATCTTGACCTCGGGCACTACGAAAGATTTATTGATGTTCCATTATCCAAAAACAGCAATGTGACTGCAGGAAAGATTTACTGGTCGGTCATCACCAAGGAACGCAAAGGCGACTATCTTGGCGGCACGGTTCAAGTGATTCCTCATATTACGAATGAGATTAAAGAACGTATTTACCGGGTTGCCAGAGAGAGTAATCCCGATGTTGTGATTACTGAAATTGGCGGGACTGTCGGCGATATGGAGTCACTGCCGTTTTTGGAAGCCATTCGTCAGGTCCGTGGAGATATGGGCAAAGAGAATGTCTGTTATATCCACGTCACCCTTCTTCCTTATCTGTCGGCTTCCGGTGAGGTTAAGACCAAACCGACGCAGCATTCGGTCAAGGAACTCAGAGGTATCGGAATTCAGCCCAATATTTTGGTTTGCCGGGCTGACAAAGCAATTGACGATGATCTCAAAGAAAAACTAGCTTTATTATGTGATATTGACAAAGAAGCTATCATAACAAATACCACAGCTCCGACGATTTATGAGGTTCCACTTCGACTTCAGGAAGAAGGTATGGATGATATCGTTCTGTGCTGTTTGGGTATTAAAGCCCCCAAAGCGGATATGTCAACGTGGGAAAAAATGGTCTTGAAGATTAAGTCTCCATGCAGGTATACAGAAATTGCGATTGTCGGCAAATATGTCACTTTACCCGACGCCTACCTCAGCGTAGCAGAAGCCTTGCGCCATGCCGGCATCGATCAGGGGGCCGGTGTAAAAATCCGCTGGATTAATTCTGAGGAGCTTGAGGTTCCAGGGGCAGATTTGGGGCAAATATTTACCGGAATTAAAGGCATCCTGGTACCAGGAGGATTCGGAAACAGAGGGATTGAAGGGAAGCTCAAGGCGATCCAGTATGCCAGAGAGAACAAAGTACCGTATTTAGGCATTTGTCTCGGGATGCAGTGTGCCATCATTGAATTT
>Ga0074193_1001239_pt1:2500-32967 | contig 32967 bp, 30 predicted proteins | sample EPASupsiteHSE605_FD_64523 | JGI IMG/M metagenome (GOLD analysis project Ga0074193, IMG submission 64523) | Bioremediated contaminated groundwater from EPA Superfund site, New Mexico - Sample HSE6-05 | ecosystem: Environmental > Aquatic > Deep subsurface > Groundwater > Contaminated ... | reverse complement strand
ATAGTTAGTCGATGGAAACTTCAGCCGAATCTACAACTGACAAAACTAAAAATCCTGTGGCCAAGTTCGAGGAGTTCTTTAGTACCAAGTATAAAGACACTGTTTATGAAGCTTTGGAGAAATATCCAGAGGACAGATCAGTGGTAGTTGACTATGTAGAACTAGAGATGTTCGACCCGGACCTGGCAGACCTGATAATCGAAAAACCAGACGAAGTAATCAAAGCTGCTTCCAAGGCCGTTCAAAACATCGACCCCCTTAGAAAAAACGCAGAACTTCATATTCGATTCGAAAATGTGCGTAACAACATTCCCCTACGTTACTTGAGAAGTAAATATATTGGCAAGTTCGTTGCTGTTGATGGAATCGTACGTAAAACTGATGAGATTCGTCCCCGAATTCAAAAAGCCATTTTTGAGTGCCGTAGTTGTATGAGGCTCCATGAAGTACAGCAAAAAAGTAATATAATCACTGAACCCGCACTTTGCCAGGAATGTGGGGGACGTTCATTCCGTATTCTCCAGGAAGAATCCGAATTCCTGGACACCCAAAACACCAAAGTACAGGAACCACTTGAAAACCTCTCTGGAGGGGAACAACCCCGCCAGATCAATGTGGTGCTGGAAGATGACCTGGTTGATACTGTGACCCCTGGAGACGTAGTTAGAATCACCGGAACCATGAAAACCGTCCGGGATGAGAAAACAAAACGTTTTCACAATTATATCTATGGTAACTACATCAGTGCCCTGGAACAGGAGTTTGAAGAATTAGACATCAGCCCAGAAGACGAGGAAAAGATAAAGGAACTGGCTGCCGACCCCGATGTTTACAATAAAATAATCAACTCCACCGCACCATCCATTAAAGGATATCGTGAGGTTAAAGAAGCAATAGCTCTACAATTATTCGGTGGTTCAGCCAAAGAACTGGATGATAAAACCAGAATCAGAGGAGACATTCATATCCTAATTGTGGGAGATCCAGGTATAGGTAAGTCCCAGATGCTCAAATACGTGTCAAAACTGGCTCCACGTGGTATTTACACCAGTGGAAAAGGTACCAGTGGAGTAGGTTTGACTGCTGCTGCTGTAAGAGACGAGTTCGGTGGTTGGTCACTAGAAGCAGGTGCACTGGTCCTGGGGGATAAAGGTAATGTCTGTGTTGACGAACTGGACAAAATGAGGCCAGAAGACCGGTCTGCCATCCACGAAGCCCTGGAACAACAGACCATCAGTATAGCCAAAGCCGGTATAATGGCCACTTTAAACTCACGTTGTTCAGTCTTAGCAGCTGCCAACCCAAAATTCGGACGATTCGATCGTTACAAATCAATAGCAGAACAAATTAACCTTCCTTCAACAATTTTATCACGTTTTGACCTGACATTTGTGGTTGAAGATAAGCCAGATATTGAAAGAGACAGCGCACTGGCCACCCATATTCTTAACACACACCGGGACACTGCCGTACCCTACGATATTGAACCAGAACTATTAAGGAAATACATTGCCTATGCCCGTCGACAAGTCCATCCCCACCTAACCAATGAAGCCATGGATGTGCTTCGAGAGTTCTACGTAGGTATGCGTGGTGGGTCTGCAGATGAAGACTCACCAGTCCCCATAACAGCCAGACAATTGGAAGCCCTGGTTCGATTATCCGAAGCAAGCTCTAAAATTCGATTGGGAGTTGAAGTAACACGTGACGATGCTAAACGAGCTGTTGCCCTCCAGGAGAATTGTCTCAAACAGGTAGGATACGATCCAGAAACAGGTAAAGTGGACATTGACAAGGTAGAAGGACGTACCCCGAAATCTGATCGGGATAAGATCAGGGTGGTTCAGGAAATTATCAAAGAACTGGAAGAAGAATACGGCGGACGAGCACCTACCAATATACTTATAACTGAAATGCGAGATAGATATAACATGAGCGAGGAGAAGGTAGAAGACCTGATCCGCCAGTTGAAACGAAAAGGAATCATTTACGAACCCCAGCAAGGTTACTTAAGAGTTGCCTGAGCTGTAATTATGATAAATTTTTCTTAATTATAAGTTAAATTAAGTTTAACCAGTTTTACGCGAATTTTAGTTGAAGGAGGTATTAAATATGAGCGATTATGAAGAATTACTGGACCGAGCCATTGAACAATTACCACCACAGGCACTGGAAACCAAAAGGTTCTCAGTACCCAAGGCCTACTCAATAATCCAGGGAAACCGGACTATTATCCAGAACTTTGGAGAAATAGCCGATGCCATGAACCGGGACCCACAACACATCCTTAAATTCCTGTTAAGGGAGCTGGGTACTGCTGGAAACCTGGAAGGAAACCGGGCCATTATGCAGGGAAAATTCACCCATTACCTCATTAACGAGCGGATGGATGACTACGTACAACGATTCATCATGTGCCACGAATGTAACCGGCCAGATACCAGAATAATAAGGGAAGACCGTATTTTCCTCCTTAAATGTGAGGCATGCGGTGCTAAGGCTCCTCTAAAAACCCTTTAAATCCCTTTTTTTTATTCTATTACTTTTTTAAACTTAGTAAAAATTTTTGCTAATAATAAATATTAGATCTAGATACTATGTTCTGTATTGAATGCGGTAAAGAAGACGAAGAACTGTTTGAAGGTCTCTGTCATTCCTGTTTTGCAGCGGGTAATGAATTGATCAGCATCCCCCCTGAATTAGAGGTGGAAGTTTGTGCCCACTGTTCATCCATACATACGGGAGATAGGTGGCAGGAAACAAAACAATCTGAAGAAGATTTAGTTGCAGAGACTATAGCCAAGGCATCTGTAACTGACGTGAATACCGAGGATGTGGTCCTGGAAATAGATCTCATTAATCAGAAGGGATCCCTTCTGGAACTCTTGGTAAAAGCCAATGGTACGGTTTTAGGAGTGCCCATTGAACGGGAATTTAAGGTTAATGTTAAAATTAATCGTAACGCCTGTCCAGAATGCAGTAAGTATGCCTCAGGATATTACGAAGCAGTCTTGCAGTTAAGAGCAGACCATAGACTCTTGAATGATGAAGAAATTCAGGAAGCCAATGAGATTATAAAAAATCTCCTTGAAAAACTCTCCCGCACCAATCGAATGGCCTACCTATCCCAGAGGTTGGTTCTCAAGGAGGGAGTTGACTACTACTTCGGATCATACAAGGCTGCCCGGAAGATTTCAAATACCCTCAAAGAACATATGGGGGGAATGATTGGAGAATCACCCCGACTCATGGGCCGGGATAAATCTGCAGGGAAAGACCTCTACCGAATATGGATTTCCTTAAGGCTCCCCAGATTCCAGAAGGGAGACTTTCTGAGCTATGCAAATCATGTGGGGCAGGTAATTGATTTAAACGGTAGAAAAATTGTTTCCAAAGACCTGGGGACGCTGGAGAATGTGTCCATATCCTGGCGTCAATATGATAATCTGGAAAAGGTGGCCAGTAGGGAAGATGTGAAGACCACCACCGTTACTTCTAAATCTCCCACAGAAATACAGTTATTACACCCGGACACCTACCAGCCCCTGGATCTGGTTATGATCCCTGGATTATATGACATAAATATAGGGGAAGAAGTGGAAGTAATTGAAATACAAGGAAAACTGTACATTATCCCCCCTAAAAAGGATACAATAAAAGATAATTGATTAATATAAATCAGGTATTACAGAGTATAAATCTGGTAGGAAAAAAATTGCAGGGATTAATTATAATCTGTATTTAGATTAAAATTTAGAGTTAAACTGATTTGAAAATCAGATTAATTTAATATTATAAATCACTGATAAACCCATGATGGTGACAACAATGGACATGGAATCTACAATGAACACAATAGAACAAGGCGCCCTGGAAGTGGTAACTCCTGAAGAACTTAAAAGTAAACTGGAAAAAGATAAAAAAACTGCCTACATTGGATATGAACCATCCGGAAAGGTACATTTGGGACATGCCATTACCGTGAAAAAGATGATAGACTTGCAGAAGGCAGGTTTTAAGATAAAAATTTTACTGGCTGACCTTCATGCCTACCTTAATGGTAAAGGAAGTTTAGAAGAAATCAAAGAAATTTCTGAATATAACCAACGTTGCTTCCGGGCTTTAGGACTTTCTGAGGACACTGAATTCATTTTAGGCAGTAGTTTTCAGACCAGGGAAGATTACACCATGAAAGTTTATCAGTTAGCCCTTTCCACTACTTTAACCCGGGCTAAAAGGAGTATGGCCCAGATAACCAGGGACGCCGAGGACCACCAGGTGGCAGAAGTCATCTATCCTCTGATGCAAGTGGTGGATATGTTGTTTTTGGAAGTAGACCTGGCAGTGGGTGGTATGGAGCAGCGTAAAATCCATATGCTGGCCAGGGATAACCTGCCCAAACTGGGATTCCAGTCCCCAGTATGTGTTCACACCCCCTTACTGCATGGTACTGATGGCTCGGATAAGATGTCTTCCAGTAAGGAAAACTTCATTGCCATTGATGATGAACCAGCAGTGATCACTGAAAAGATCAAAAAGAGTTACTGTCCTGCCAGGGAAGTTGAGGGAAATCCGGTTCTGGAAATAGCCCATCATTTCATATTCAGTGAAAGGGAAACTCTGCTTATAAAACGGCCAGACAAATTTGGGGGAAACCTGGAATTAACCCCGGATGAACTGAAGCAAATGTATGGAGATGGTGATTTACATCCCCTGGATCTGAAAAATAGTGTTGCGGAATGTTTGGCCGATATTTTAGAGCCAGTGCGGGATTTTCTTAAAAATTGAGGAGTAAATTATCCCCTACTTGATATTATGATCCCCTACTTGAAATCCTAAAGATTAATTAGTAGTACCGGGTTAATTAGAAAATTGTAAACCCCCGAAATATAAGGATTTAGAGATTAAAATAAAATAAGAGAATAATAAAATCAAATTGATTTTTTTATAATAATTGAGGCGATATCTATGGAAGAAGATAGGATAGAAGAAGATGTGATGGAAGAAGATATGCTATATGAGATGAGAATTCCACCGGGAATTACTGAAAGGATAATGGCCGAAGTTATAAGCAAATTCGATTTGGAACTGAAAAACACTGATGATGGTCCTTTACTCTATGGTAAGAAAGAAAATCTAGAAAATGCCCAGGATCACATTGTGAAAGCCCTTAATCAGCGTATTAAAGAACTTGAAAAAGATTGATGTTTCCAAATCTCTTTTTTATGTTTTTTTTTAAAAGTCTTTTATAATCTTATTATATATGAGAATTTAATCCATTTCTAAATATTTTTTTAATTGGACTTGGGAATCTATTCATTCTCCATTATCCCATAACCCGATAAAATTATACACACATACCCAGTTTAGGGGCTACTACTCTTTTTATGTCATCGTGTACTTTATTAACCCCATTGTTAGCGTTAACCACCATGAAACCATGCTGCTGAGCAAGTTTAAGATATCTTTGACGGACGCTCTCCAGGAAATCAGCCTCTTCGAAACTGTCAGTACCATCACATCTACTTATGGCGGTTTCAACTTCCAGATCCAGTAATATCACCAGGTCTGGTTCCATGGCGTGTTGATTTATTTGGACTATCCATTCTTCACCATTCTGGTATGCCAGGCTGGAGTAAAATGAACGGTCACTGATAACAATCCGGTTCATCTCTTCCTCTTCATGGATAGTGTCCATAAGCAGAGTTCGATCTGCAGCAAAGAGGAGTGCCAATGTCCTCTGGAATCCTTCATCCTGTGCTTTTGGGTCCTGAAGCATCTTCCTAATGAGTTTGCCTACTGCTGAATCAGTAGGTTCTCTAATGCGTGTTACGGTAAAACCACAATCTTCCAACCATTTGCCCAGACGTTCCAGTTGTGTGGATTTTCCAGAGCCATCAATTCCCTCCAAACAGATGTACATAGGTTTTCCTATCCTCAAAATACCTAATATACTTTGGGAAATTCCCATGGGTAAACTGGATATGTGCATTAAACTCCATGGTAAAATGGATAAAATACATTAAAAACGGAAATCATGGATTATAAATTTGGATTTTCACACCACAACTATTACTAAATCAGTAATCCCCATTAGACTTGAAATGAGATTCACCGCCAACTAAATTATTTTAAAACCCCTGATTTATTTCACTAAATTATTTATTATCCCATTTATTATTGATTTAAATGAATTTTTAATCCCAAATACTGTCTAAAATATTATTAGAATCTGATTGCATCTATTATTTAATGTGATACCTTGATCAGTAATTAAAAATCAAAATTCTCTTATAGGTGGAGGAAGTACTAAAGATTCATGGATAATGGTGATATCATAGGTTTAATACTGGTTTACGTATATGTGATACTTTTACTGGTGATTTCCGAGAAAGTTCTTAAAAAACATCCAAATTTCAGTAGAAAATTCCTGCATATTATGGTGGGGAACATTTTATTCATACTACCTCTGTTCCAATCACGATGGGTTATGGCCCTCCTGGTAGCCGCCCCATTTATTCTTCTAACCTTCCTAATCAGCCCTTATTCTCCGTTGAAGATAAAAGACCGAATATCCGGTTCAGGTCATGGTCTGGGCCTGGTTTACTATGCTATCTCCTGGACTGTTCTGGCCCTTATCTTCTTTGACCAGCCCTGGATTATAGCAGTGGGCATAGCCGCCATGTCCTATGGGGATGGAATGGCTTCATTAATTGGCATGAAGTATGGTAAAATCAAATACAACCTTACTGGAGACACCAAGAGCCTGGAAGGATCTCTGACCATGTTCATAGTGTTAATAGGCATGTTATGGGTGGTTTTAACCTATTATGCCGTGCCGGCCAATCCACTGGTAATTGTGGCAGTGGCCCTGGTAGCCACCATTTTTGAAGGGCTGACACCGAAGGGTCTGGATAACATTACTGCCTGTTTCTCAGCAGTTATAACCTACATTCTACTGACAATCTAATCTAGAGGATAATATGCGTTTTATTATCATTGACGGGCTTGACGGGTCTGGTAAGAGCACCCAGGCCAAATTAATTGAAGAAAAATACTTATCCATTGGTGAAAGTGTTATTGTCAGGGAACATCCTTCTTTTGACAATTCTTTCGGATTAAAAGCCAAAAAGGCATTGCTTGGCAGGGGAAAAATTAATAGGATTAAAGCTTCAATTTATTATGCCCTGGATGTTATACGTTCTGTTAGAAAATATAATGGTAAATCAGATAATATCATAATGGTCCGTTACCTGATGGGTTTAGCATACCTGCCCCTTCCCCTGGCACAGCTTCTTTACAGTTTTTTCACCAGGATCCTTCCCACCTCACCGTATATGTTCTTCTTAGATCTGGAACCAGATGAGTCCCTCAGGCGAATGTCCTCCCGTGAGGAGACAGAAATGTTTGAAAACCGGGATGATCTAATTAAGGTAAGGGAAAATGCGCTTAATTTAGCCCAGGACTGGTATATCATTGACACTACCGGGAGTATTGGTGAAGTAAGTCAAAAAATAAATGGAATTTTAGATCAACTGGATGAAAGTTAGAGGATTGGCAGGAATTCTATTAATCTAAAACAACAAACCAATGGGGAAAAACAATTATATAGGTCACTAATTGATTTTTATAACCTAAACAACTCATTTCTTACCTAATCTTCCAAGATAAATGGAACTAATATGGTTTAACACCTACCTTGAAAACCTCAGTTATTGAAATTAAGTTACTTACTATCCTCTTCACATGGATCTACATGCACCACCACATCTTCAACACCATTAATGGAACTTTTTAGTTTTTTTTCAACTAAATGGGCTATTTGATGAGCTTCATCCACCGATGAACATGATTCCAGGGTCACGTGGAGGTCTACATAAATGTGTGAAGCAAGACCCCTTGAACGGATCTTGTGACTGTTTTTAACCTTTGGAACCGATACAACAATCTTCCTTATCATTTCCTCCTCCAGAGGTGCACTGTCCAGAAGGACACTAGAACTGCTTTTAATAATTTCAATACCCATCCGAGCTATTAATATTGCTATTACAACCGATATCAGAGGATCGATCAGATTAAATCCTAGCTTAATGACAATAAATCCTAAAATAACTGCAATTGATACATAAACATCACTGCGAGTATGTTTGGAGTCTGACACTAAAATACTGCTCCCTAAACTGATCCCCTGATTCTTCTCATATTGGGAAACAGCCAAGTTAATTATAAGGGTTATTACCATGACCAGGAAACTAATTAGAGTAATTTCAGGAGTTTGAGGATTGTAAAATCTGTCCAAAGCAGACTGTAATATCTCAAAACATGTTATAAATAATAAAAATGCGATTCCCAGGGATGCAAATGTTTCAAATTTCTCATGACCATATGGATGAACCTTATCAGGAGGGCGAGAAGCGAGTGTAATTCCAATAATCCCAATAACATTGGATGTGCCGTCAAAAAGAGAGTGAAACCCATCAGAAACCATGCTCAAGGAATTGGTCATCCATCCATAGATCATTTTAGCTAAAGCCACTCCAACATTAAGGAATAAAACAATTAAAAGGATCCTTTTAACACTTGAATAATAAGACGGGTTAATCATCTTTTTCCCCATAATACCAGATTAATACCTTAATTAATGAAATTAAATCATCTAAAAAAATTTTTACCAGGATGTGACATTAGTAATAACCTCTTAAAATTCGTAGCGAAAAAAATTAGAAATTTTATAAAAAATGATAGGGTTTTTAATCCACAGCCATTTCCTCAATTTGTTCTTTGGAAAGCTTCAGGATCATGTAATCCCCAATTTCTGCAATATCATCACTGGAGATCAGAACCTGCTTTCGGTTGAAAGTTCCACCCATGGAAATTATCACGTTATGAATAAGACATCCAGCAGGATCAATTACCATGTCCTGAATTTTTCCGATTTCCATACCTTCCCTGGCCAGAACCACCGTGCCCTCCAAATTCTTGAATCGTTTTTCTTTAGAGGTTAAATCATCAAGCTTATCAACTTTGATCTTATTCTCCAGCACTTCCCCACCGAATTTTAGTTGAACATAATCCCCTACAGCTGCTATATCCTCCTCTTTAACAGCAAAATATTTTTTACTCAAGGCAGATCCAGTGGCTATAAATATCTGCTCAACCATGCATTCTTTTATTGTAACAGCCAGGTCTTCTACTTTCCCCACTTCCTTGGCACCAATATCTATAACCTTCATTCCAATAAAGTCGCTGACTCTCATTTTTTTAACACCCACTTCTAATATTTTTAATATTTTTATCTTCCTAATGATATAATAGATTATGGGTATTATTCATATATGATGGTTTTTCCTCCTTTAATGGCGGTTGAGGGAGTTTATAAAATTAGAAGCAGTAATGGTGATTTTAAATGTTCAAACAATGGTCTATGCCCCGGAGCATATAATCCAATGAATTGTCTTTACACTTACACATAAAAAATAAGTGTAATTCTCAACATAATTATTTTTGGAGAATCTTTCATTTTTTTATATATTGGTCTTTAGGGGTTTATCTGATGATGGGGAAAGACAAATTGGTAGAAAGAATAGAAGAAACAGAACTGGAAAAAACACAGGTTGAAAAGGATATCTGGGAGAAACATGTCTATTTAGACGATAATAAGGTTCTCATTATAGGTTATGAAGAGGAAGAATCATTTGATGAACAAAATCCTGGAGAAGAAACCGTTAGAAATTATTATTGGTATTGGGAGCTCAGGGATTCTGGAAGCTGGGATGTTCTATTCGATAACCATGATAAAGAGTTCAGTTTTTGCGAATCAGTTCTAGGGGAGTACACTGATCAGGACCGTGTGGAAGATATGGTGGGGGATATTGAGGAAGAAGACGTGTGCACCTGGAGTGAACAGGACTGGATTGAGGATATTTCTGAAGACATAGCTGAAGAAACAATTGAATGGCTGGAAAACCTGAAAAAATGAGTTTATAATTTTCTTAGGGGACTTAGAAATTTAATTGTTCAAAAAAAAATTTAATTCAAAAAAATTGCTGCTTAACTATTGTAAATAGATGATTCCACCAAAAAAAGGAAGGATAATATATTTTTTTAATCCACGTCAGTTTCTTCTTCCATTTCACTTTTATCGAATTCGCATCTAATTAATGATCCGAAAACTCCTCCCACGGCAGCAATAACAATTTCCAGCACTAAATAAATGAGACATGTGCTGATTATGCTGACCAAGTAGTCCCCGTATCCTTGTAGATACATCATTAATATTAGGATCCCATTAACTATTAATCCGCCGATTAATCCCAATATAACTCCATGAATAGCCCCATTCTTTTCAGTTTCGTTTATCATGAAGCCAACTGCAATTCCAACCAGTAAAAAGGCGGGTAATACTAAACTTACTCCGGAAATAATATCAGAAATTATATAAAGTGCCAATACCATTGCCACTCCAATTATCACCGGCCTCCATTTCAAAATCTCTTTAATCACACTATCCACTCCTGATTTTAAAAATATTTCAAATATTTTTTTTTAACACTTCAAAAAAAGATGTGGGAGATTTGAGAAATGATTTTCAAATCCCTAAACACATTTTTGAGGTGATATTATTACTAAGAGCTACCTAACTGAGGTTTTTTAGATTTACTTGGTTTAAGCATAAGAACTAATGAATGGTGTAATCCATTCATAGAGAAATTAATTTTTATGAACTATAATTTACTTCTTAAATAATCACCTCGAATTCATTTTTTTCTCCAGTTTATACCTTCGAATTCGCATTTTAGACAGTTCCACAGCAATTCTTTTATGAAGATTGTTTAAATAATTATTCCAAATTTTCTACCAATTTCTCCCAGATTGGGCCCAAATTAAGTTATGACCGAAGAAGGAAAACACCAAAATCCACCATCCCCTGAAATAATAACAATAAAATCAATTTTCTTGAATTCAAACCAATTTATGGGTGTGACAAAACTATGCCTCAACTTATAAAAAAAGTGAATATTTTCAGAACACTGGATCATCTATGGATTATCTTTCTTCTTTTGGTCACGTCTTTTTTTGATTATAAAACATATCACTGCGATTATAATAATTCCAGTGACAATATTACTCATATACGCTATTTTATCTTCCAGGATCAGGTAAATATTTCCCGAAAACCAGGCCAGCATTCCCCAGCCAAATATTTGCACTGCAGAACCCAGGAATGTGGTGATGATATATTTTTTAAGGTCATACCTGATTAAGCCACAGAAAAGGTTGATGGCTATACTGGGAATTACTGGGAAACAACGGGCTAGGAACATGAAAATATCATCATAACGACTTTTTTTGAACTTTTTTTCCACATCCAACACATCATTAACTGATACTCCCAGATATTTACTGGTTCGTTCGATGAATGGTGTTCCCAATTTATAGGCCAGAGTATAGTAAACAAAGGATCCCAGGGTAATCCCCAGTGATGCAGGAATCACAATTTTCACCAGCAAAGTCCACATAGCAGGTAATGAAAAGCTAGTTCCCTTCAAGAGGAGAAATGTGGAACTTAAAACTATTAAACTGGCAGGTATGGGAACAATTATCTGTTCCAGAATGCAGCCTAAGAAAACTGCCCAGGATACATTGCTAATAATGAAAGACTCTGAAATACTGATTATCTCTCTGAACATGCTGAACCTCTAATTAACCCTGATTCCACACCTTTCCTGATGCGTTTTAATACCTAATAATTGATGGGCTAACTGATAAATTCTACTATTGATTGATGGACTGATTGATAAATCCTACCATTGAGTGGGGGTTTATTGATAAATCCTACTATTAGTTGATGGCTTATTGATAACTCTTACTATTGATTAATTTTATTCCCGTTTTTGTATAATATGAGTATGCCCAAGAACATTAAAACACCAAATAGCAACTGAGTGGCTTCTAAAGATTCTCCGAGAACGATAAATGCAACTATTGCTCCGAATAGAGAGCTGGTGGAGAATATTGAGCCAGTTCGGGTGGATCCTATTTCACGGATAGCAATGAAGGTTAGAACTATTGAAAAACTCATACAACCTAAACCAATGAAAAGCAACACAGGAACCATGTTTAAGGGAAGGCTGAAGCTTAATCCCATGAAAATACTTATCAAAAATAAGATTAACCCACCAATCCCGCATTTAAGACTGGTTAGGAAGAATATGTCCCTCTGGTTACTGAGAAACTTGGTTAGAGTTGTATCCATACTCCAGAAGAAACATGCTGAAACCACCAGGAGGCTTCCCACTAAACTCTGGTCAAATGATACATTCTGTAAGTTGTTAGTGCTCAGAAATATAGCTCCAAAAAGCAGGAAAGCAAATCCAACTACGTCCTTAGCCTTAACCCCCTCTTTTAAGAAGAATATGCCCAGGAGAATGATGAACAGTATTTCAACATTGGTTAAAAGAGCAGCGTTAACTGCAGTTATCTGATTTAAACCAGTTAAATACAGTGCAGGAGCAATTACAGCCCCAAATACAGCTGTTAAAAATAGGGTTAGATAGTTTTTTCCTGAAATATGGATTTCCACATTGCTTTCCCGGTGAACGATTCTCAGTATATGGGAATGCAGGGGTGAAACTCTTATCAAAAATAAAAATGCACTTGCCAGGAGATAAATCAGTGCCGCCAGGGCTAGGGGATTTAGATAACTCAGTAATATCTTATCCAGGGAAAACCAAACCCCAAATAACAATGCAACCATTATTGCACTTAGATATCCCCAAAAACGGTTCAAAGTCCCCACCTGTTAGATTACCCTGATATGTGAAGATCTGATAAAAATATTCCCCATAAGGCCTATGTTTGTTCTGATTATTATAAATGAATTAAAAGATCACCGGTAAACATATTGATGGTTTGGGCATTAAATATGAAACTATACTAATTGAAACTATACTAATTAAACAGATTGACAAATATTTGTTTAAAATAAATAATAACTGACCATAAGGTGTAAATCATGAAAACGGCTTATTTATTGGTATTTGATGGGTTATCTGATTGGGAGCCAGGACTGGCCTTGGCTGAGATAAATAAATCCAAAGATTACCAGGTTAAAACAGTTGGTTTCAGTCCAGACATTGCAGTTACAATGGGCGGTGTTTCCATAATCCCTGATTGCATCCTTAATGAGATTGACTACAGTAATGCTGCCATTTTCATCTTACCCGGTGGTGAGATGTGGGAGAATGATCAGGTGATGGATCTGCTCTCTGTGGTGGGGAAATTTATTGCCCTTAAGGTACCAGTCGCGGCTATATGTGGACCCACCGTATTTTTAGCCAGACACGGGTTCCTAGAAAATGTGGCCCATACCAGTAACGGTAGAAACTACCTTAAAAACTTAATAGGAGAATATAGGGGCAATGATTTATATGTTAATCAGCCTTCTGTTTCCAGTGAAGGAATAATCACCGCCAATGGCATAGCTTCGGTGGAATTCGCCCGGGATATACTGGGAGAACTTGGTATTTATGATGAGGAGACCTTGAGAAACTGGTATGAATTTTTTAAAAATCCCTGGTTGGATGATTAGCATCACTGAACAGGCGATAAGTTCGGGTGAATGATTAAAATCCCCCAACTAACCTTAAACATCCCACTAAAAATCAAAATCCCCAACTAACCTTAAACATCCCACTGAACCATTAAGATCCCCTGACCGGCGAGTTAAGATTCCTTATTTTAATCTTCATTATTTTCATCCAGTCCCCATTTCTTTCTGAATTTTAATTTCTGCTCGGCAGTCATCCAGTGACTTCCATCACAGTAGGGTTTATTCTCAGACTTACCACACCTGCAGAGTGTGACCCGGTTACGAGGCTCGTAAATAGTGCCATCAGATGATTCTACGGGTATTCCGCCCCTGACCCATATTGGGCCCTGACATTTCTTCTGTTCATCATGGATTAGAACAATTGATGGTTCAAATTCCTTTTCAAAAGGTTTGCCAGTTTTCTTATCCCACAATACCAGCCTTCCAGAAGGGCAGATCATGGCTTCTTCAATGGCAGTTTGCTTTGCTTCAGGATCATCAGATCGGGCAATCAGATTACGGATTCCACCTGATCGAAGACAGAACCGGGAGTGATCACAGAATTCATGGGCATCAGTTAATCTGAGTTCAGGACCCTCGTATACCTCTGCTTTTTCAACATAAGGCTTTCTACTGGCGGTTTCAGTTCCATCAAAGCCTGTTTCGTTATGGGTACCGTCACAATATGGTTTTTCCTTGGACTCCCCACACCGGCAGATAGTGTAGGTATCCGTGGATGGTAACTCATTTTCAACAGACAAACCTTTGGTGTGTCCGGCTTCATCGGTTATTATTGTTTCTTCAAATAGGGGAACTCCTCCCGAAACAATATATGGGCCGTTTTTAACGATTTTAATCTTCATTTTATTTCCCAACTGATTATCTCTAACCATTGAAAACCCTTCCTTTATGAATTTTATATTTTATTTGGACTTGACAGCATAATTAATTACTGCATTTATAGGACCAAGGTTATACCCAAGTGTTTTTAATGAGTTTAAACAACTAAACATCAAGTAATCATAATAGTCAATAAGCAATTGGGGGTTTTAGACCTGGTTATAACGATATATACTTTGATTCCAGTAGTGCTCATTTTGATTATGATAATCGCTTTTTCTATGCTATGGCCCCTGGCAATAGGTGCTGCTTACTCCCCCTCTTCTAAAAGAGTGGTTAGAAAAATGTTGGAAATGGCTGAAGTTCATCCGGAAGACATGGTTTATGATCTGGGATCAGGGGATGGTCGGATAGTTATTGAAGCTGCCAGCAGGTACCAGGCCCGGGGCGTAGGAGTAGAAGCAGACCCCCTTAGGGTAGCATGGTCCCGGTTAAATGTGTCAAGGGTGGGGCTTCGTTCACAGGTTAAAATTATATGGGGAAACCTGTTTCATCAAAACCTCAGCCATGCCACCGTAGTTACACTATTCCTGTGGGGAAGAACCAATGAGAATCTAAAGGTGAAACTTCAAGAAGAACTGAATCCCGGAACCCGGGTTGTTTCGTATGTATGGAAATTTAAGGGATGGGAACCAGTTAAGATTGATAAAAAGGAACATATCTATCTCTACATAATTGGTGAGAGCGATTGTTTCCCAATTCCATTTTAAATAATACCCCCTAATTGAATTTAAATGATTTTAAGAATTTAAGATTGTGAAAAAATATGTAAATACGATCCCCATGGATTAACCGAATTTAACAAATTTTAATCTCTATAAAAAAAAATGGAAGGATCATAAAGGCATAAGTTGAGTTAAAAATGGAGAACCTAATGCAAATGCCAAGAAAACTATGCCCATTCCCATTTTAATCTTTTTAGATATTTTACGGGTGTTTTCAAGTGACTGGTCCTTTAATATGGATATTGCAGACGAAATGAAAACAATTATTGCCACTATGAGAATTATCAGGTAGAAAAGGTTGAATATTCCTAGTAAATAGAGTACGGGGCTGGTTAGGCTGGCGATGATCATGAAAAATGCCGCTATTACCGATGAAGTTCGGGTACCGTAAACCAGGGGAAGGGTGGTGGCACCTTCTTCCCTATCACCCTCCATGTCCTCCATGTCCTTGACAATTTCACGGGCCATGGTCATTAAAAAGGCATAAAAACCTAAGTAAATGGAAACCATTATCTGCCCCACTGCTATACCCCCAAAAACAAAGCAAAGCCCGGTTAAAAAGGAGATGCTCAGGTTTCCAATTAAACATTTTGTCTTAAGATCGCGAGCATAAAAGATCATTAAAATTGAGCTTAAAAAGGCGATCATTCCCAGTAAAAAGTTGATTGAGAATGCCAGGACTATACCCACAATGAATAACGAGATTGAATAGATAAGTGCTGTTTTTAAGGATATTCTCCCGGAGGGAATTGGTCGTTCGGGTTTGTTGATGGCATCGATTTTGTGGTCAAAGTAATCATTAATACTATTCCCTGCCCCTGTAACAAGAAAAACTACCACTGCAGCCATGAAAGCTTCCAATGTGAATTGGCCACTGATTACTGCCATTAAGAAAATGGCAATGACCGCCATTATCGCATTTCCAGGTCTTAAGATCTCTAAGTAGGGATTCATAATTATACACTCAACCTTTAGATAAGTATTCTATTATTGTGAGAATTTGGTTAGAATTAATTTAAATTAAATTCATGGAAATTTAAATTAAATTCATAGCGAAAATTTATATTTCCATTAATCTAACCGAATTGGTTTTAGTAAATAGTCATTAATAAGTAAACTAGTTATAAATACATGTTTAATCATTAAATAATTGTTATTTAGATTTTTGAGGAGTTAATTGCTGTTATTTTTCATTATTATTTTGATCATCTTTTGCTGATTTTCTAGACATTGCCATTAATTCCTTACGGCATTTTACAAGTTCCCTCTTCATCAACATCAGCTTCAGCCATGAATAGACTGCTAGGCTTAAAAAGATGAACACCAGGATCAGTAAAAAACCGGTTATTATACCAGCAGCCATTGCCTGCCATAATATGGTGAAACCGTAAACCAGGTAAAAAACTGCACCGATCACTCCCAGGATTAGTGCCATGATTAAAACTATTTTCAATGTCTTAAAAAGCTGTTCAGTTTCCATACTCTTCTCCGAAGAATATCATTTATGGATTTTAATTATGGATTTGTATAATTTTATTATGGACTTTGCCAATAAAATACTTCAGATAATACAACTAATTATAAACAGTTATTTGAATCAATTTATTATTTAAATCACCCCATCACCAGAGGATAAATGTCTCCAAATAATATACCCGAACTTTTAGCTCCTGCCGGATCTATTGAATCATTGCAAGCTGCGGTTAATGCCGGGGCAGACGCTGTTTACATTTCAGGGAAAAGGTTCGGTGCCCGGCAATTTGCCCGGAACTTCAGCCGGGATGAAATGGAACAGGCCATAGAATACGCTCATTTACGTGGTGTTAAAGTATATGTGACTGTAAACACCCTGGTGAAGGAATCTGAACTGCCCTTGGTGGCCAGGAATCTTTTAGAACTTTACAGCTTAGGTGCCGATGCAATTATTGTGCAGGATTTGGGCGTGGCCCGGCTTGCCAAAAAACTGGTACCCAACCTTGATCTGCACTGTTCTACCCAGATGACCATCCATAATCCAGAGGGGGTTAATTGGGCTGCTGAAAATGGTTTTAAACGAGTGGTCCTTGCCAGGGAGATGTCGCTGAAAGATATAGAAAAAACTGCCAAACAACTCTCCCCTAAAATAGAACTAGAAATATTTGCTCATGGAGCAATCTGCTATTCCTATTCCGGTCAATGTCTTCTTTCATCTTTCATAGGAGGAAGGAGTGGTAATCGTGGTATGTGCGCCCAACCGTGCCGTAAACAATACCAGCTAATCACTGGGGAGACTGATAAATATGGGAAATACCAGGAGGGAAGGGAAATCCCCTTAAAGGATCATTATCTTCTTTCAACCAGAGATTTGGCAATTTATTCCCATCTTCACCAGATATCAAAGGCCCCCGTGGATTCTATAAAAATAGAGGGTCGAATGAGGCCCCCGGAGTACGTGGCCAATGTGGTTAAGGTTTACAGGGAAGCATTGGATTCTATTGCCCGAGGCCAGTGGAAAGTGAGAGAAGAAGAGGTTTCAAAGCTTAAAATGTCTTTCAACCGAGGCACAACCCGGGGCTGGTTGATGGGTGCCCCTTACCAGTCTATGATGGGGAGGAGTAATCCTGGTAATCGGGGTTTGTACTTGGGTGAAGTGGTTAATTACGATAAAAAGATTGGACTGACAATTGTTAAAATCAAAAGTAAGATTAGGCCTGAAAAAGGGGATGGAATTCTTTTTAAACAACCTGATAAGTGGGAAAAATCTGATAATCTGTGGGGTACCATTCTTGAACATTCCCCTGAGGTTAGAAAAAATCATTTATCCTTAAAACTTCGAAAAAAGGTTGAAATTGGAAGCAATGTTTATATAACCCGTAGGAAATCCATGATTGATTGGGCTAATAATTTGGTGAGTGACCCCCAGTTACCCCATCAGATTCCCCTGGATCTCCAGATAGATTGGAACCGGGAAATGGTTCCCACTATCAGGGTTACCGCATCACCACCAGGGGATAATATTGAAATTGAATTTGTGGCTGATTTTGCAATGGAAAAAGCAATTAAACGACCATTATCCCCGGAAACCATTACCAAGCAGTTGAAAAAAACTGGTGGTACCCCCTTCCTCATTCAGAATATATCCCTGAATTATCCGGGAGATTTATTCACCCCTATTGGTAATTTGAATCATTTAAGAAGACAAGTTTTGCAAAAAATTCAGGATAAAATCCTAGAAACAAAGAAACCTTCCTCAGAGGATATTGAATCTGCAAGGACTCAATTTTCCCAGTTTATAAAGGAGTTCAATTTGGAAGAATCTGTTTATGAAAAATCTTCCCTGAGGGATTATTCTGCGGAAAATAAGTCCATGGTTACTTTGAAGGATGATCCCCTTATTAGCCAAGTTGCTTCATCCCGGGAAAAACAGTCCATGCCCATTAATCTGACCATCTATGTGGATTGTATTTCCTCAGTGGAAGCTGCTCTTCAGGCAGGATGTAAAAGGATTTATTTTCAACCAAAAATTGGGGTAAACACAAAAGGTAAATCTCAGGGGTTTCTGGCGTGTTTAAAACATGGTCCGGAGTATAATGCTTATTTTAAGAAGATGGGTTTCCTGATACAAGATGCCGTTACTCTTTGCCAGGATTACGAGACCGAATTAGTATGGAAATGGCCGGATATTACCAACAGAATGTTTATTACAGGTGCAACCAAACTCCTGAATGATTTACCTCAAAAATCCATCTCAGGAGTGATGTTTGGAGGGGTAGGTGCTCTTTGGGCCCTGGAGAATATTTCTTATCCAGTTAACCTGCATGGCTCAGGAGGTCTGAATATCTGGAACCATATGACTGCAAATGAATTGCTATCTCCAGATGCATCATTAAAGAGCATTACCCTATCTCCAGAACTGTCCAGGGATGAGTTAAAAAAGGTGATCCAGAAGATCCAAAAAAATGCCCCCCACTGTCAACTTGAATTTTTGGTTCAGGGGAATTTAGAGGCCTTGGTGAGTGAAGATTGTCTTCTCCAGGTTATAAGGGATGAAAAGATGACTGAAAAATTTAGGGGAACCCATCAATTTTGGGGAATAAAGGATTTTAAAAACCGGATATTTCCAGTTGAAATTGATGCAGAGTGCAGGACCCATATTTCAAATTCAGTGGAGCTATGTCTCCTTGATCATATCCCCCATTTACAGGATATGGGTTTTAACCATCTGGTTATTGATTCCCGGAATAAACCAGTTGATTATGTCCGTGCCATGTTGTCCGCCTACCAGAAGGCATTGAAATTAAACTCTGAAGATGACCCCCAGTTGGGGAAAAAATTGTATTCACTTAAAAAACAGGTGCAAAAAATATCTAATGGGGGAATTACCACTGGTAACTTCTTAAGGGGTGTGAATGATGATTATTAGCCGAGTTTTTATTGGATGGAATTAGGCAGTTTATATTCATGTGTAAAAGTTTTGAATAATGTTTAAAATGGTAAATTAAGCCATTGGAATACTCCCATCATTTTTAATGCAATGTAAACCAGTAACGCGGCAAATATATATTTAAGTTTTTTATCAGGGAGTTTGTGGGCTGCTTTAACTCCTATTCGGGCCATTGGGATGCTAGTTCCAGCTAAAGCCAGGAATTGTAATAGGTTAACGTATCCCAGTGAATAGGGAGGTAAGCCAGTGGTGTTGATACCGGTGAAGATGTAGGTTACGATTCCACCCATGGATGCAAATATAATGAAGGCAGTGGACGTTCCAATGGCCTTGTGTATGGGGAATTTTAGGAGAAGGTTGAGTAATGGTACCATGACCACGCCCCCACCAATACCCAGAAGTCCAGAGGAGAAACCTCCCATAAAACCCCAGAAAAGGTATGACTGTTTGGGGTTAGAGGGAGTTTCCCTTATTTCAGGATAACTGGAACCCAACATCCACAAGGCACTCCCTAATGCCAGCAATCCAAATATGAAACTTAATATGCTGGCAGGAGCATAGCTGGATATTCCTGCACCCAACACACCACCTATCAATCCAGTTATCCCTAGAAAGATTGCGGGAACTACCATAACTGCCCCCATACGCCAGTGCCCCCATGCTCCACTCAGGGCGGTGGGTAAGATTACAGTAAGACTGGTGGCGAAGGCCATTCGAAGTGCCGTGTCTGGGTCGAGGCCTATGGCTGTGAGGAGGAAGTACTGGACCGGTACCATTATAAAACCGCCCCCTACTCCAAGGAGACCGGAAGCAAATCCCACAAAAGCACCTGTGGATAGCAGAATTAATATGTATAGGATTAAATCCATTAAAACCCTTTCCTTATCGTGAAAAACATTCCCAAAGTTATAATTATTGTCATATTATCTTTTTCGTTACTTTTAAAACTTTATCCAAACCCCAATATTATTAATAACAAGATAAATATTAATATTTAAAATGAAATTTTTTAGTTAATTAACTCCCCCTCACCAATTATTAATTTCCCTAACAGATTTTAAACAATCTTTATATCCGGAGGAACATAGTTAAAAGTTAGTCAAGTACAAATATCAGGTTAATTAATAGTATTCATTTAAGTAAGTGTAAAAGTACGGTGGTATATTGGATTTACGTGAAATCAAAGGCATAGGTGATAAGTTAGCCGCCCGGATCATTAACCATTTTGGTAGCCAGGAAGAATTCCTACGAGCTGCAGGCAACTATGATGTTTACCGTCTGGCAAGTATGGAAGGGGTTAGCCAACGCCGTGCAGTGGAGATCATCAATGCTGTTCTAGGAAATCCCACCGAAGAGTTTCTGAAAACTGAAAGAGCCGTTCAAATTTATGAAGAAATAATTCAGTGTATAGTAAAGTATGCCAATACAGAATATGCTAAAAATCGAGTTCTGCTTCTGAGTCCTGGTAAAAACAAGGGAAAAATTCAGGAAAATCTCAACATGGTTATGGCTGCTAAAGAAAAAGTAGCCAGCCTTCCACGAAAGGATCTTAAAGCCCTATTCAAAAATGTAAACCCCAGCACTACTCCCAAACCAAGTTATGATACTTCCAAAGCGATACTGGTGGAATCAAATGAGGATTACTCCAGATTAATGGATCGACAGCTTAATCAACATACCCAGATACTCAATATTCAAGAAGTGGGGAGTCTGGACGAATACGAACTGGTAGTGTACGTTTACCGTGATGGTATTTTAGAACTGGATGAAACATCCAACCTGGTCATGGTTAACTATGATGCCGAAGACCTGGAGATCATTCCCGAAACAGTTCTATCTTATTATCATAAAAATCAACCTCTCCTGGAAAATATACTAAAAATCAGGGAGATACTGGGGTATCCATCTGTTTTGGGAGATGTTCTAAAGATAATGGATTCAATTGAAACTTCACCTCTTGATGAAAAAGTATTTGACAACGCAGTGGACCAGGCCAAGGACCAGGCCGATAAAGAACTGGAAAACGCCATTAAAAAGGTAGATCTCTCAGGAGAGGAAGTTTTAGACCTTCTGAATAAGGGCATGTCTCCCAAAATCCAGGAAATCTTTGATGAAATCCTTAAAAAATCCATTGGAAAGATTAAAGAAGATACTGGAATAAGTTTTGACCCTTTTATTCAGAAATATCCCCTGGAAATAGATGAACAGGAACTGGAAAGAGTTAAAAAACAAGAAATTGGGAAAAAAGAGGTTAAATACTTTGAAGAGAGAGTTAAGGTAGCATCTCAACTCCAGCTTCTTAAGGGTGATGTTGAGAGGGAAATACAGGAAGTGCTGGAATTTGATTACCAGTTCACCCTGGGATGCTTCGCTTTTTATCATGATTTACACCCACCCCAGATGGGGGATGGATTCAGCTTCAGGGAAGGATTGCATTTAAATTTAGCCATGGAAGATCCTTCCAAGGTGCAGAGGATCAATTATTCCCTGGAATCCCCTGATAACGTGGTTCTCCTCACCGGAGCCAACAGTGGGGGTAAGACCACCCTCCTGGAGACCCTGGCCCAGATCAGCATCATGAGCCAGATGGGATTACCAGTGTGTGCCCGGGAAGCCCAGGTGAAACTGATTGATGAACTCTACTTCTTCAGTAAAAAACGTTCACTTGATGCTGGGGCTTTTGAATCATTCCTGAGCACTTTCATGCCAATTGTGGTGCGGGAGGAAGATAAATTAATTCTCCTGGATGAACTAGAAGCCATAACTGAACTGGAAGCTGCAGTGAAAATTATCTCCAGCTTTATAGATTTCATACAGGATTCAAAATCCTTTGCAATCATTGTAACCCACATGGCCCGAGAAATACTTAAAAACACCGATGTAAGGGTGGATGGTATTGAGGCCCAGGGACTGGATGATGAATATAACCTGATTGTGGATCGTACCCCTCGAATGAACTATTTTGCCAGGAGCACCCCCGAATTGATCCTGAGAATGGTTTACCAAAGATCAGAGGGTAAGTTAAAGGATATCTATGGGAAAATGCTGGAAAGATTCTAGTTTTTTTATGGAGAATAATCTAGTTTTATCCTGGAAAAAAGATTCATCAGGAGAATATTAAAAGAACGCTTAAATATAAACTCCTGATCCCACCAGATAAGTTTGATTCTGGTACTGTGCCCTTTTTATATAGGTTACCTTCAGTGAAGGTGTTTTTTCACCAGGTTTGGGCCACATGTATTCCACCCATCCACTTCCATTTAGAGCGGCTTTAATGAAGAGTTGGCCAATGGGTTTCCCTGTAGAATCCACCAGATCAGTCATGTTCTTACCCTCACCACTGGGATCTGGAGGGTAAACCACCCGGATCCCATCTAACCTCCAGACAAAAACATAACTATCATTATGAATCCCTGATGAACTGCGAAGCTCTGGAAACGCCTTTTCACCCTGTTCTTCCAGGAGTTGAACTGCCTGATCCACCAGAAAAACCAGTTCAGTTTTTTGATTATTTTCGAATTGTCCCTGGAAAAAGAGGCCTGCTGCAACCACTAAAACCATGAAAAGAACAACGACAATTGTAGTTTTATCCACTTGAAAACCCCGTCTAATACTTCCTAACCAATACCTTGGACATGTTAGTCCACTTAAATTGTCCAATTTATATCCACGGTTTATCCCCTAATATTTTATCCTAAGAATTTCAGAATTTCATCCTAAGAATTTTATTCACTCCATATATGGATTTAATTAAAATATTATATATACACTTGATGGTTACCTGAGATTATAAAACTAGGAGATAAAATCGAGTTCACCAGCCTTACTTCATTACCCTAAATTAAATCAGTTACCGACAACTAATATTATAACAGTTATTAGAACCTGTTTATCATGATAATGGGGGTAATGTTAGATAATGAATTCCATCCTTGATCTGGAAAAAATGGAGAGTTATCTCCGAAAAACTGATGAATCATCCTATGATCTTCTTAAACAGATTTACCACATTCGTCATGGCACTGGAACTCAAGTAATCCCTGATTCATTCATACCCAAAACACATGAGTATTTTGGGCACCGAGATTCTGAGGGGAAACTTATTGAATCAGAAGAAGGTGTTCTAGGCCGGATCAAAGAACAGAAAATAATTAAAATTCGCAACAAATGGACTGGTGAAGAAGCTCTTTTTAATTCTCTGCGGGCAGATAGACCGGGAATACGGAAAGATTACCATGATCTGGAAAGAGATTACTTGAAAGAGCTTATATCGAACTCAAAAAATGGTTGTGACTTCTGTCAACCCACCCAGTACACTCCCCAGGATTCTTTCGGAAGAATACACGGAGAATATTCCATAACTGCAGCGAATATAGCAAAATATGATGTTTGGAGCAGTTTGGTTATATTTGATAATCATAACCCCCTTGAATTTAACCTGGATGAATTCAGGGATTACCTAAAAACAAGTTTTTCCTGGTTTAAGCAGGTGAATCATGAACATCAATCTTATAAATTTCCATTCTTCGTTTGGAACTGCCTACCTCGAGCTGGAGCATCCCAGATCCATGGTCACTGCCAGATCATGATGGGTGATGAACCTTACTCCCGGGTGAAAAATCTTGAAAATGCAGCTGTGAATTACCGGAGCAAAACTGGTTCTGATTACTTCCAGGATATTTATAATGTACATCACATGCTGGGTCTTTCTGGAAAACAGGGAAAAATTCGGTTTTTCTGTAATTTAACACCTGTGAAAGAGAAAGAAGTTATGATTATATCACCAGAGAATCCATTCCTAAACAAGGCCACAAATGAAACTATTTTTAAGATTTTAAGATGCTTCATAGATGATTTAGAAGTTTATAGCTTCAACCTATCCATATCCTGCCCAGCAATGGGTGATGAGAATGAATTCCCCTACATCATCCGGATGGTGGATCGAGGCAGTCTCCTGAAAACCACTGGTGACATTGGTGGAATGGAACTCTACGGGAGCGTGGTGGTAGCGGATGATCCCTACAAGGTGATTGGATCTTTGAATGAAGCTTTAAACAAGGATTGAATTAAAAGTGGATTGACTTTAAAAAGGAATTAAGTGTATAAGTAAGGATCAAGATTAAAAAAAGAATTAATTGTAAAAGTAAGGATCGAGTTTAATAAAGAAGCAGAAGGGAATTATCAGGGAATATATTGTTAGGATTGGAAGTGGTTCGGTGACTGAGTATCTTTTTGATAATTTAAAACACTTGGAAACATTCAGAGGTGACAGTTCCACTGCTATTATTACTGATATTGATGGAACCATAAGTGAAATAGCCCCCACCCCAACTGAAGCATTGGTAACTGACTCCATGCGAGAGGAACTGGGAAAGCTCCATAGAAAATTCGTTTTAGTGGCGGTGATCAGTGGTAGATCCGTTCTAAACGCCAGTGAAATGGTGGGTGTTGATGGGCTAATCTATGTGGGCAACCATGGAATGGAATTTCTGGAAGATGGAAAGATCTCCCTCTATCCTGAAGTGGAAAAATATCTCCCACAAATGAAACAAACCGGCCAGAAACTTCAAAAAGGTGAATTATCACACATCGATGGTTTACTATTTGAGGATAAGGGAATCTGCTTTTCCATACATTACCGTCTAGCCCCCCACTCTGAGAATGTCCGGGAAAAGATATTGAACAATATTAAAAACGATCCTGACTGTGAAGAACTCAAAATAGCTGAAGGACGGCAGTTAGTTGAACTTAAACCACCTTTAAGTTGTGATAAAGGCACTATTTTAGATAATATTATTCAAAAGTATGACCTAAGGAAGGTTATTTATTTAGGGGATGATATTACTGATTTGGATGCCTTCAATAGATTGAAGGTCCTTGAAAATCAGGGAAAAATTAGGGGGGCCAGTGTTTTGGTATGCTCCAGTGAAATACCAAGTGATGTTAAAAAAGGTTCATCCTACTTTGTCAATGGCGTGGATGAGGTTCTTAAATTTTTTCAATGGCTTTCAAACTAATTAAACTATTATTATTGTCTGAAAAATTAATTAAGGGCCAAATGAAGGGATAAATCGATAATTGTATTTAAGATGTAAAATATAATAATAGTTATGATAAAGGCGGTGTTAATGGCCGGGGGTAAGGGAAGCAGAATCCGTCCCCTAACTTTATCCCGACCGAAGCCAATGATTCCAGTGGCCAACAGGCCCATGATTGAATACATTGTGGATAAACTAAAAAAATCAGGATATAATGAGTTAGTTGTTACTTTAAGCTACCTTAAAAATCAAATCAAATCATTGCTCAGTGAGAAATATCCCGAAATGAATATTGAATATTCTATGGAAAAAAGCCCTTTGGGAACTGCCGGTGGGGTTAAAAACGCGTCCCAATATATTGATGACACATTTTTTGTTTTAAGTGGTGATGTGCTGGTAGATATAGATTTGGACGATTTACTGAAATTTCACCGGAGGAAAAAGGCACTGGCTACCATGGTGTTAACCCCGGTTGATGATCCCAGCCATTTTGGAATAGCCGTGCTGGATAATGAACATCAGATCGTTAAATTTAAAGAGAAACCACAAGCTTCCGAAGTTTTCAGTAAAATCGCCAACACCGGTATATATATCCTGGAACCAGAAATTCTGGATTATATAGATACTGCAAATAAAGGAGAAATCGATTTTTCCAAAGATGTTTTCCCCCAATTAATAGAGGAAAAAGCCGGAATATATGGGTTCATATTCGATGGTTACTGGAACGATGTGGGCAGACCTAAAACATATCTGCAGGCAAACTATGATGTTCTCCACCAGAAAATAACACCCCTACCAAATGGTAAACTTCTGAAAGAAGGTGTTGGTAGATTAGGAGATATATGGGTGGGGGAATATGTGAAAATACACGACAATGCACGTTTAATCGGACCCGTAGTAATAGGTGATGGGTGTATCATAGAAAAAGGTGCTATTGTGGGTAAGGGTACTGTTTTAGGTGAAAACGTGCATTTGGAAGAAAATTCCACAGTTAAGGGTTCTGTAATTTTTTCAGACAGCATAATTCAAACCAGTTCATATCTAAAGGATTGTATAGTTGATTCCAACTGCCGTATTGAAAGAGGAAGTTTTATTGAGAATGGAGCAGTGCTGGGCGGTTCTGTTCATTTAGGACCTCACAGTAGAGTTGGTTCAGAAAGATCCATATCCAACAGTAACGTGATCTTGCCCCAATCAATCGTGGACTCCGACTATCCCATTGTGGCTTAACCTATGATTTTAACCCAATTTTAAATTGTAATTGATTGTTTTATCTAGAAATCATTATCTCTTGAAATGATTATCCAGGGGGCTTTGAATGTCAAGGTATGTGCAGAATATTAGGGGAGTGGTGAATTTTGAGATCACCAATAAATTCGCATCCCATCTGGGAACCATTGTCGGGAATTATGTTGGCCCTGAAAAGAGAGTAGTGGTGGGTCGGGATTTGAATGTTCCTTCCCAGATGATAAAGCGATCCATAACCACCGGACTTATGGCTGCCGGTGTAGATGTTATTGATTTTGGAGTTGCCCCCATACCAGTGATACACTACAGTAGAGATTTTTACAATGCCAACGTCATGATCACCATTAGCAAGTCTCATTTAAGACCTGAAGATGTGGATATTAAGATATTCAGTGATCATGAAATTCCCCTGGAACAGAGACATGCTGAGAAAGTTTCCTGGAATCAGATAGGCCACCTAAGATATGTTCATGAATACCGGGAAAAATATATCAAAGGAGTTTTGGATGAAATTGACACCGCTACCATTAATAAGAAATCTTTTTTAATTGTTTTAGATTGTGAAGAAGGGGGTGATATGCCCTTTGCACCCCAGTTACTTCACAAGATTAATTGTGAAACAGTTTTGATCGGATGTAATGAAAGCACGTTGGAGGGTGATTTTCCAGAACCCAGTCCCAAAAGAATATCATTAGTTTCCGAGCTTACAACGGCTATTGGTGCTGATCTGGGCGTTTTACTGGATAATGATCATGACCGGGCTGTTTTCATTGATCAAAATGGAAATATGATCCGGGACCAGACTGTGCTGGGTATCTTTGCCAAATATATTCTGGAAAAGAACCCCCATGGCACTATAGTTTCTTCAGTGGTTGCATCCCAGTCTGTGGATGAAATGGTGATAAAAAATGGGGGAAAAATCATCAAAACATCTGTTAATACTGTTTTAAATGAGATTGAAGATTCAGAGGCAATATTTGGGGGTGATGAACCGGGGATGTATGTTTTCCCCGAATTCCAGAATTGTTTTGATGCCATCTTTTCCGTTATGAAAATGCTGGAAATACTGGCCAAAAAGGATACCACACTATCAAAACTGGCCCAGGAAATAAAAGAATATAATAGAACTGTTTTCACCATAGAATGTGAACATGACAAGAAGTATGAAGTAATGGAAGCATTCAAGACCAAATTCGAATCAGATAAGGATATTAACATGGTGGATGGGGTTCGAGTAGATCTGGAGGATTCATTCATATTAGTCAGACCTTCCAGATTCGAACCTCTAATAAGAGTATATATAGAATCCAAATCAGCTGAAAAACTGCAGAAACTAACTGAATCAGTGCAAACCATGATTGAAAGGGTTTAATATTATAAATGATTTTATGTGGAGGATTTTTTCACTGGGAGTTAAATGTATTGGCCCATGAACTGTTTTTTTGGAGGGTGATTAGATGAATCTTCCCAATCAGGGAAATATTTTAGAGTTTTTAAAGGATAAAAATTTTATTGTGGCCTCTAACAGAGGTCCAGTGGAGTTTTATAAGAAAAATAGTAAAATAGAGATGAAAAGAGGTGCTGGAGGTCTTGTTTCCACACTGCTCCCCCTCATGGAAACCTTAAACGGTGTCTGGATTGCCAGTGCCATGACTCTGGGAGATGTGGAGGTGGCTCAGCAGTTCCCGGATAATCGGGTTCCCATCCCTGAAGATGATCCCCAGTTCTGGGTCCCCTTTGTGGTGGTGGACCGGCACCGTTACGAAGATTATTACAGCATAATAAGTAACCCACTTCTCTGGTTTGTGCAACACTACATGTGGAATAGTCCTTACACACCAAATATTGATGACCAGATGCACAGTGCATGGGAACAGGGTTACGTGTACCTGAATAGGAAATTTGCCGATAAAATTATTTCAGAAAGCAAGAGGAATGAAAAAGAACCACTGATAATGTTACAGGATTATCATTTATACTTGTGCCCCACCTATATCCGGGAAAAGCTTAAAAAAACGTTTTTAAGCCAATTTATCCACATACCATGGCCCCAAACTGAATATTTCAGCATCATACCCGAGTATATGCGGAAATCAATTGTGGAGGGACTTTTATCCAACAACCTTCTAGGGTTCCACATACCCCGCTATGTTACCAATTTCATTCAGGCCTGTGAAGAATACGCAGATGAAGTGGATTATGACCAGGGCCTGGTCTGGCACAAAGGAGGTTTAACCCAGGTGAAGAGTTACCCCATTTCCGTGGATTATGAGGGTATAAAAGAAATGGCTGTTTCACCAGAGGTTAAGGAAAGGGAGAACCTTATCCGGAAAATTAAAGGTGAAAACTTTCTAATCTACCGTACTGACCGGGCCGACCTTAGTAAAAATATTATCCGAGGTTTCAAGGCCTATGACCTTTTTTTAGAGAAGTATCCCGAATACCATGGTAAAGTGAAGTTTTTAACCACCGGGAAACCAACCAGACAGCAGATTGAGGAATACAATGAATATTACCTCCGTACTAAGGAAATAGTTGATGAAGTGAACACTAAACATGGTCGTGATGGTTGGAAGCCAATTGAGTGGATATTCAAAGCAGATTACAGCCTGGTTGTTGCTGCTTTTAAGAATTATGATTGTTTGATTGTAAATCCCATTGCTGATGGGATGAATATCGTACCTAAGGAGGCTTCAGCTGTTAATGAGAACCAGGGGGTCCTTATATTATCAGAAAAAGCTGGTTGCTTTGATGAGCTGAAAAGTGAAGTGATTAGTGTGAACCCCTATGACATTAGCCAGACCTGCCAGGCATTTCTCCAAGCTATTCAAATGGATGTTAAGGAAAGAAAAGAACGCTTGGATAATTTGAAAGACATTGTTGCTAAGAGAACCATATATCACTGGATTAGTGAACAATTTGAAGACATTGAAAGGATAAAGAATTCAATGTAAGGGGAATGGATGGTAATAGTGAAAATGTGAGAAATGGGAAATGGTAAGGTAGGTAAAGAATGAGGAAAGATAAGAGTGTAAGTTAAGGCGGTGAATGGGAAAATAATGATAAATGGGGGTTTTTTGATTGAGTTTCATATTTTTTCAAATATGATCTTCAAGTTGTTGGTTAGTTCTGACTCAAAACCACTCTTTATTATTAGTGATATCTCCGATTCACTGGTTAAAATGAAGTTCAGCTCCACTGATGATTCATAGACTTCAAGGGGCGGATCAGTATTAACCGCTGCCATTACACCATTACTTAAGGCCAAAATAGATTCTTTAAGTCTTTTTCCAAGTTCGAGAAACTTCATATCTTTGGTCCGGGTCTCTGGTTTTATTGGTTTTAATGATATGAATATGGTTTGTACTGATTTTGCGGAGATGGCAGAACCTAATTTTAATTCACCCAATATGGGAATGTTCAACTTTATTTGTGTCCCGGTATCTCCTGAAGCAATAGCCTTTAAAGTTAGATCTATCCGTTTAATTTTAATTCCAGATGTTTTCATCACTTGCTGTGTTTCCATCAGGGCTTCTTTTACA
>Ga0074193_1001237_pt1 | contig 32993 bp, 27 predicted proteins | sample EPASupsiteHSE605_FD_64523 | JGI IMG/M metagenome (GOLD analysis project Ga0074193, IMG submission 64523) | Bioremediated contaminated groundwater from EPA Superfund site, New Mexico - Sample HSE6-05 | ecosystem: Environmental > Aquatic > Deep subsurface > Groundwater > Contaminated ... | reverse complement strand
AGTATACAAATTGTGTAAAAGACCATTCATGGTAAAAAATTGGAGATTCTAGAAACGGTGATTTTTAAATGGCGAAAAATAAGTTGAATTTTAAAAAAAAGAAAAAAGAAAAGAAATTTAATAGATACACTGGTTTGTTTATGGCTGTTATTTTTTGTTTTTCATTAATAGTATCCAAGCTTGTTTATCTGCAAATTGTAAAGGCAGATGAGTACAGAGAAGCAACTAGCCAAAAATCTATTAGAAATATTCCTATTTCACCTCCAAGAGGCAATATAATAGATTCTAAAGGTAATATTCTTGCAGAAAGTATACAAGGATATACATTGACCTTTACTGAAACAGATGATAGTAAAGAGAATTTTTTTAATACCATGGAAACAGTTTTCAAGCTATTAGGCGAGAATAAAGAATTTCAAAAAGATGACTTAGAATTAAAGATAAATCCATTTAGATTTGAATTTGGAAGTGACAATGAAAATACAAGAAGATGGATGGAAATTAGATTTAAAAAAGACCGTGGAATGGATAGTTTGGTAAAAAAAGAACTTTTCTCAAATAAGAAAGATGAAGAGTTAAGTGACGAAGATAAAGCTAAAATTGACGAAGAACTATTAAAAAAGACACCAGAAGAAACCTTCAATTATTTATTAGACTTTTACAAAATTAACGCTGAAGAAGAAAAGCTTGCATATACTGATCTATTTAATAAGATAAAGAAGGATCAAAATGCTAGTCCGAAATTTCAAGATTACCTAGATAAATATAAAATTGAAATAGAGGATGAAAAAAAGCAATTTGCTCAACTATATAGTAAAATGCCTAAGGAAGAGTTTCAAGGGCTTATCAAACAATACAATATAAGCACTAGCAGATATACTTTAGAACAAAAGAGAAGGTTCATGCTAGTTAAAGATTCAATTAAACTTCAAAGCTTTTATGGTTTTAAACCGGTAGTTATCGCTACTAATATATCTAAAAATACTGCATTTATTTTCATGCAAAACTACGAAAAATTACCAGGAATTGAAGTGTCCGTTGACCCAATAAGAGTTTATACTAATGGAGATTTAGGTTCTTCTTTTTTAGGATATTTATCTAAAATAAATTCATGGCAGCAGGAACAATATGAAGAAAAGGGATATGATACAAGTAGTGATTATATAGGTGCAGCTGGAATAGAAAGTGCTTTTGAAAGTACTCTTAGGGGTTCCAAAGGAACTAAGATAGTTCAAATCAATAAATATGGAAGAATAATGAGAGAACTTGGAATAAAAGAACCATACCCAGGAAAAACAGTTCAATTAACTGTTGATAAGAATATTCAATATACAGCTGAAAAGGCTCTTGATCAAGTAATGGCTAATTTGCAAGCACAAGGAAGGGTAGTAGACGTTGATACTTCAAATGCTACAAGAGGAGCAGTTGTGGTAATTGATGTAAAGACTGGCAAAATATTAGCTCTTGTTAGTAAACCGGGGTATGATCCAAATCTATTCGCAGTTCCAGGAAAATTAACTGCTGATCTTCAAAAGGAATACTTTAATCCTGATTTACAGGAATTTGGAAAACAGTATGCTAGTGATTTAATAAAAAACAATTATGTTGCAAGAGAAGCTTATAAGGATAAATCAGTTCAAGATATAATAGATAGATTATTTCCATTAGATAAAAGTATAAAAAATAATACTACTATAAGGCAGGATTATTATGACATATATCCTAAGCCGTTATATAATTATGCAACTAAAAGTTTGATTCCTCCTGGTTCCACTTTTAAACCAGTGGTAGGACTTGCAGGACTTGAGGAGGGAGTAATAGGTCCAAATGAAACTATCTATGATGGACTTATATTTACTAAGCACGGATACAAAGGAAAGGACTGGAATACTTATAGCTTTGGTAATATTACTGTTGCGGATGCTATAGAAAGATCTGTAAACTACTTTTTCTTTGAGGTTGGAGATAGACTTTACCAAACTAAAAAGTACAACGGAGGCTATGATGTTATAGCAAATTACGCTTGGAAATTTGGACTTGGTGTGCCTCAAGGAGTTAAGGCTTCTACAGGGATAGAAATTCCTGAAAGATTTGGTCAAGTTTATAATTTAGAGTCAGGAAGAAAGATATTTTCAAATCAATATATGAATACTCTAATTAGCTTGCTTTTAAGAGGAACAGATACAAGGACTCAAAATTATAATAGCCATTACATCGGAATAAATATAAATACAAGTGAAAGTGATAAAGAAGAAGTTGCCAAGTTAAAAGAGCAGTTAAGAGCTAGGATATTAGAAGAGATGCAATTTAAAAATAAAGGAACTTCTGATATTAAAGACATGTTACAAAAGCTTGCAGATAAGGATCCTGTGATGAAGCAAAATTATGAGAATGCATATAGCGACTATACTAGTCAATATACAGGAGATATGAATAAAAGATTAACTTTAGAAAACTTTATTCAGACACAAGTTGAAAAAGCATGGCTTGCCATTATATACTCTATTGACGATGCTAATTACAATGTAAATAACCAAAATAATGTTTATGACGCATCTATTGGTCAAGGTACTAACCAATTTACTCCTCTACAATTAGCAAACTATATTGCTACTTTAGTAAATGGAGGATATAGATATAAGGCTCATTTAGTTAATAAGATATTGGACCAAGAGGGAAATGTAGTAAAGGAATATAAGCCTGAGGTTATTGAAAAGGTCAATTTTAATGAAGCTAATATTAAAGCAGTAAAAGACGGTATGAAAGATGTTACCAATTCAGAAGACGGAACCGCTAAGTATGCTTTCCAAGGGTTTCCAATACCAAATGGCGGAAAAACTGGTTCTGCTACCTTTAATAAAAACCAAGATGAATATGGTAGAACTTCTTATGGAATTTACGTAGGTTTTGCACCTTTTGATAATCCTGAAATAGCTATTTGTGCAGTAGTATTTGATGGTGGACATGGTGGATCTGTAGCACCTGTAGCAAGAGCTGTTTATGAAGAGTATTTTAAAGATACTCTAAATAAGGAATATCCAGGTTATGTACCTATGTACAATTATAAAATAGACACAAGCAAGCAACAAGAAAAGACTGAATCCAATACGGAAGTGCAAGTTACCCAATAAAACCAGATATTACTATCTGGTTTTTTGAAATTTATTTTGTTTTTTAGGAGGAATTAACAAAAAAATGTTGAAATATAAGTGATGAGGCTTTATTGGAGGTTTTGTATGTTAGTAGATGGGATAATAATAAAAGGCAATAGAGAAGGTTTAGTTGCAATAATAGATATGAATAAATTTAGAGATTTTGAAGATATGTTAGAAAAGCTTATAGAAAAGCTTAATGTGGGTAAGAAGTTTTATAAAGGAGCCACAATAAAAATCTCTACTCAGCTAAAGGAATTTAATGAAAGGCAGATAATAATACTAAAGGATAAATTGTTTGATGAGTTTTTGATAAAGGACTGTATTTTTGAAGAAAAAGATGAAGTAAGTAACAAAGTATTTCAAGGAATTTATGAAGGCCGAACTAAATTCTATAGAAAAACCTTAAGAAGCGGTCAAATAATAAGGTATCCAGGTAATGTAGTTATTATTGGAGATGTAAATCCAGGTGCAGAAGTATATGCTGGAGGAAACGTAATTGTACTTGGAAATTTGCAAGGGAATGTGTATGCAGGTAATTCAGGAAATAATAAAGCTATAATATCAGCTTTTAGGCTTTATCCTCAAATACTTCAAATTGCAAATATAATTACTCGATCACCAGAAAATGATGAAAAACCATATTATCCAGAAGTTGCTAAAATTAAAGATGATATAATAATTGTAGAACCTTACATACCTAATAAATTTGTATAATGGAGGAAGAAAGATGAGTGAAGCTATAGTAATTACATCAGGCAAAGGTGGAGTTGGAAAAACAACTACAACAGCTAATATTGGCACAGCCCTCGCTTCTCTTGGTAAAAAAGTTGTAGTAGTTGATGGTGATACAGGACTTAGAAATTTAGATGTTTTAATGGGGCTTGAAAATAGAATTGTATTTACTCTACTTGACGTAATTGAAGAAAGATGTAGAGTGAAACAAGCACTAATTAAAGACAAAAGATTTCCTAATTTATGTTTACTTCCCACAGCTCAAACAAGAGACAAAGATGAAGTGAGTCCTGAGCAAATGTTAAATTTAGTAAATGAGTTAAAAGAAGAATTTGATTACATACTAATTGATTGTCCAGCTGGTATTGAACAAGGCTTTGAAAATGCCATTATTGGAGCTGATAGAGCACTTATAGTTGTAAATCCAGAAGTGACTTCAGTTAGAGATGCGGATAGAGTTATTGGAAAGTTAGATGCCAGAGGACTTGATAACCATCAGCTTATAATAAATAGATTAAACCAAGATATGGTTAAAAGAGGAGATATGTTAGACATTAATGATATTTTGGATAGTCTAGCAGTAAAGCTAATTGGTATTGTACCTGCAGACGAAGAAATAACTGTGGCTACTAATAAAGGTGAACCAGTTGTATTAAATAATAAGGCTATATCAGGACAAGCTTTTAACAATATTGCTAAAAGAATTTTAGGAGAAGAAGTTCCTTTTATGACATTAACAAGTAACCAAACAGGATTTTTCTCTTCATTGAAAAAAATATTTGGGATTAAATAGGAGGAAAAGAAATGGATTTATTTAAGTTTTTTATGGGAAAGCCTTCTTCAAAAGAAGTAGCTAAGGATAGACTTAAGTTAATCCTCATCCATGATAGAGCAAATGTTTCTCCAGAGCTACTAGAAATGATGAAAACTGACATTCTAGAGGTCATTTCTAAGTATGTTATTATTGATGATGGGGATGTAGACGTTAGATTTACAAGGACTGATGAAAGTGAGGGTAACGCTCCTGCTTTAGTAGCCAGCATACCTATAAAAAAAATGAGAGTAAGATAAGCAGAGAACACAAATTTTCAATTTGTAGTGAATCGGTTAAGCAGGCATCTCAAATCTCTGATTTGATGATGATCGCTTACTCAGCGGAGTACTCCTCTGACTGTAAGGAAGAGGAGTTTCAAATATAAAGTTTAGAAAGCTATGTATAATTAATAAGTTATACATAGCTTTTTGTGTTTTATATGTTATAATTTTATTTGTATTGGAGGGATACTTGTGCTTGACAAATTTAAAATAGATAAAAAGTTATTAAGGCAGTTAGATTATAGCATAATAATAATTTGCATAATTATAGTTTTATTTAGCTGTATAAATGTATATAGTGCTACCTTTAGGAGTGTAGGTATTTATTATGCAAAGCTGCAATTTACTTGGCTTATTTTAGGCTTAATTGTAATATACATTATTTTATTAATAGATTACTCAATGATTGGAAACTTTGCTAGTATAATATATTGGGCAGGTATTATTTTATTAGCATTAAATGATTTTGTACTAGGCAGCACTCATAAAGGAGCAACTGGGTGGATTGGGATAGGTTCAAGGGCTATTCAACCTTCTGAATTTGCAAAGCTAGGTATGATTATTATGTTAGCTAAACTACTAGATGATATGGAAGGAAAAGTTAATGAACCAAAAAACTTTTTAAAACTTGCATTATACAGTATACTTCCAATGATATTAATCGTAATACAACCTGATATGGGTATGACTATGGTAACATTTTTTATAGCCCTAGGGATTTTTTTTATTGCTGGTCTTAATCTGAGGGTTATTTTTGGCGGCCTTGCAGGTATTTTTGCTTTAATACTTGTAATTTGGAATTCGCCTCTTATGAAAACCTATTGGAAAGGAAGATTGCTATCCTTCATAAGTCCAGAGGCTCATGGACAAGGACTTTCATATCAGTTGAACCAGTCTTTAATGGGTATAGGTTCAGGAAAGATCTTAGGAGAAGGCTTTACAAAAGGACTTCAGATTGCAGGAAATAATGTCCCAGAAGCCCATAATGATTTTATTTTTGCTGTTGTAGGTGAGGAATGGGGATTAATTGGTGCTTTAGTATTATTGTTTTTATATGGCTTATTATTATATAAATTTATTAAAATAGCTAAAAATTCTAAGGATCTTTTTGGTTCTATAGTTGTAGTTGGAGTAATATCTACATTTCTATTTTCTATATTTCAAAATATAGGCATGACTATTGGACTAATGCCTATTACTGGAATTACATTGCCTTTAATGAGTTATGGGGGGAGTTCTATATTAACTAGCTTTATGGCAATTGGATTAGTGCTAAATATAGGTATGAGGAGAAAAAAGATTAATTTTTAAGTATTTTAAATAAAAAATCTTTGATGAAAAAACATCAAGGATTTTCTTGTTTTTTTTGGGACGTATGTACAAGCTTTGCATAGTATATATTAGACATGAAAAATTATGTCTTCACAAAAAATTAAGGGGGATATTTTTATGGAGTATTGTAATGGTAAAAAAGAAGACTGTGGCAAAGTAGAATCAACAACATTACCTCTTTGTCCAGGCGTTAATATAACACCAACAGGAATATGTGGACCAGTAGTTGCAAAAATTCCAGTAGTATTAGCTCAAAGGGAAGTACAGATTGATGTAGAGTCAAATATTTATTTAAAAAAACCTTTATTTGAAATAAAAAGAATTAAAAAAGATGTATTTTTGACACAATGTAAACTAATTCCAAGGGCAGGAATCATTGAAAATGGAGTGCCTAGAACTGGTAAGTTATTTATTAGTGGATATGTTAGAAAGAATATAGAATATGCAACATCTGAATGTAGAGAAGACAAGATAGTTAAAGGGGAAATAAATCATATTACAGCAAAAATACCTTTTACTTGTGTTACTGAAGTAACTTATGTTGTTCCTCCAGTAATAAATTTAAGAGGCTTTTCAAGGGAAATAGATTTATTATGCACTAAACAAGGGGACTGCAAAATATGTGAAGAAGAATTTATGGGAAGAAGCTTATGTGAAACAGAATTTGAAGAAACAGTATTTTATAATGAAAAGCCATACTGCGAATTAATATCAGCAAGAATATTTGAAGCAGATATTCAAAGATGTGAAGAAGAAAACTGGCATAAAGAAGATTGCTTAATGGAAAAAGAAGCTAATTATGAAGCTAAAGATAAGAAAAAAGAAATTACTACTAAATTAACTGAAAAAATGGTTGTTTTCATTACAGTGAAAGTACTACAAGTTCAACAAGTTAATATTTGCTAATTAATAAATTAAGACCTATAGCATTTTAGCTATAGGTCTTAATTTATTAATAATAGTTTCTATTTCTCTATTTTAGAATATATTATTAGTATATAAGATTTTATTAGCAAGAATAAAGAGGTTTTACTTGTGAGAAAATGCTCAGTAAACAATGAGAATCAAGAACAGGCTTTAAAAGCTATTTTATTAATAAAAATAGTATATGAATTATATAATTACTACAAAAATTATTCTGTATTCTCAACTTTTGAACAAAAGAAAATGAATAATAATAATGAAAATTGCCTAATTAAAAAGGATAAAAAATATACAAAAGAAAATGATTCACATGTTGAAGAAGTTTTTTTTGAAAAAGTAACTCCAAAGATAACACTTGAGGAGGATTCTAATGAAAATAGAATAATAGTTGATATTCCGGTAGTAATAGCTGAAAAAAGCATCAGTATTCCTGTAGAAGAAGAAATTGATTTTAATGAAAATATTACTGAAATATTAAGAACCAAAAGTGATGTTTGTATAACTGATAGTAAATTTATACCAATAGGTATACTAAAGAACAGTACAAATAAGATAGAAGGGGAATTACTATTGGAGGGTAAATTGATAAGTACCCTTGAGTATAATAGTTTTGAAGATTTAAATAATAATGCATATAAGGGATATATAAAAACTTTAAAATTATTTTTCCCATTTAAATTTAATACAATTATACACTGCTACTGTCCAGAAAAGAGATTTTCAAATGATAAATATAACAAAAATATAAGCTGTTATATTAATGAAGCAAATATTTTTACTACAGATACTATATTAGATATGGATTCTAATGATCATAATAGTTATTGTAATATATTTAAAAAGATTAATAGAAAGAACATAATTAATGTACTTATAACAGTTACTCAAATTTATCCTATAACAGTTAGCAATAATTTTACTTCTAAAAAACCTTCTTCAATGTAATAGGAAGAAGGTTTTTTATTCGATTAATTTTAAAATAATGACAGTAATTACAAAATGAGGTATAATTATCATATCGCTGTTTTGGGGGGATGGATTTGTATTATGATGATGGAAATTCTTCTATAAGTTTATTAGTTCAAGGTCCATATATTGTCTACTGCTATTTTAATGTTTCTTCAAAGGATGTATATAAAATTAAAGAGTTGTATGGAGAAGAAAGTTGGATAAAATCAAAGCCAATAATAATTGCTTATGAAGAAACTAAAGAAAAAGAAGTTAAGATATATGAAGAATATATAGATCCTTTTGCAGATAATTGGTTTATAACATTAGATAGGTGCAATATTCAAGTATTAGTTAAGCTATGTAGAAAATTGGAGAATGGCACTATATTACCCATAGCAACATCAAATAAAGTTACAACTCTAACTGACAAAGAATCAAGTAATAATAAAGTAAAATTTATTAAGGTTATTGAATCTATTCAAGACAAAATTTACTCATATTAGAAAAGAGGGAGAAATGTGAAAAAAGGTGATGTTTCAATAGTATTACATAGCCATATGCCTTTTATAAGGCATCCTGAAGTAGTTGATTCTATTGAAGAGAGATGGTTATTTGAGGCAATGGCTGAGTGCTATTTACCCTTAATTCAGGTATATGATTCTTTAATTAAGGATAGGATAAGTTTTAAGATTACAATGTCAATAACACCAACTTTAATGAATATGCTTCAGGATAATTACCTTAATGAAAGATTTAATGAATATATCAGCAAAGCCTTAGAGTTATCTGAAAAAGAAATTAAAAAAAACAAAGAAAATAAAGATTTATATGAATTATCTTGCTTTTATAATCAAAGATTTAAAGAAATGATTAAAATTTATAATAGTTATGATAAAAATATAATGAATGCATTCAAAAAGTTTGCAAAGCTTGGGGTGTTAGACATTATAACCTCTTCAGCAACACATGCATTTCTCCCATTGCTTTCTTTGAATCCAGAAGCTATAAAGGCTCAAATATCAATAGGAGTAAAGTCCTATATAAGAACTATGGGACAAGCACCTAAAGGAATTTGGCTTCCGGAGTGTGCTTATTCAAAAAATATTGATGAAATATTAAAAGAGTTTGATATAAAATTTTTTATTTCTGAAGATAAAGCAATAATAAATGCAAATCCAAGACCATTATATGGAACATACAAGCCTATTGCAACGGAGAATGGTATATGTGTTTTTGGTAGGGATATGGATTCATCAACCCAAGTATGGAGTAGTGTAACAGGTTATCCAGGAGATTATTCATATAGAGAATTTTATAGAGACTTAGGGTATGATGCCCCAATTGAGTATATTAACCCTTACATAAATAAGGGAGGCATTAGGGTAGACACTGGAATTAAATATTACAAAATAACTGGTAAGACTGATAAAAAAGAATACTACAATAGAGAAGAAGCTATGAGAAAAGTTAAAATTCATGCAAGACATTTTGCAAAAGAAAGATGTAAGCAAATTGAGAAAGCTAGCATAGATATTAAAGATAGACCTATTATAGTGGCTCCTTACGACACTGAACTTTATGGACATTGGTGGTTTGAAGGACCAGATTTTATAAATGAGTTTATAAGAGTGTCTTCAGAAGAATGGACAAATTATGAGTTAACTACTCCGTGGAAATACTTGCTTGAAAATAAATATGTTCAGTGTAGTGAACCAGCATCTTCAAGTTGGGGAGAAAATAGTGATTATTCTGTGTGGCTTAGCAAATCAAATCACTGGATTTATAGGGAATTGCACAGGGCTGAAAGGAATATGATTAAGCTTGCAAATACATATAAAAATCCAACAGAAATTGAAAGAAGGGCTTTAAACCAGCTAGCCAGAGAACTACTGTTAGCAGAGGCATCCGATTGGCCATTTATAATAAAAAATGGTACTTCAGTAGAGTATGCAGTAAATAGAGTTAATTCACATTTAGAAAGATTTAATAATTTGTATGATAGCATTACAAAAGCTTTAATGGATGAAAGTTACTTAATAAATTTAGAAAAAATTGATAATCTATTTTCTGATTTGGATTACAGGGTATATTCAAATAAATATAGGATACATTAAGAGAGAAGAGATAATTGATATATTTGGTTAGTAAGTGAATAATTATAAGAAAATGAGAATGAATATTCAAGTTCTAAAAAAAGTGAATTTTTAAATTCATTTTTTTTAATAATTTCAAATATATTGACAATCAAAGGGTTCACTGTTAAAATAGATAAAACCTTACTATATGTCAATATAGTGCTATTAAGGGATTCTTAAAATTAAGGGCACACATTTTTACACCTTGCCTAAAGCTAGGTGATTGTTTTTTTTAGTTAAATTATTTTGTTAAAAAATATAAAATTATAAATTTAAGGGGGCAATTTTAATGGCAAAGTTATACTATGACAAGGATGCAAATTTAGAATTATTATCTGGTAAAAAGGTAGCAGTTATCGGCTATGGAAGTCAGGGGCATGCTCACGCTTTAAATCTAAAAGATAGCGGAGTAGATGTTTGTGTTGGACTTTACGAAGGAAGTAAATCTTGGATTATTGCTGAGAACGCAGGACTCCAAGTTTTAGAAGTTGCTGATGCTGTAAAAGAATCAGATCTTATTATGATTTTAATTCCGGATGAAAAGCAAGGAAATTTATATAAGGAAAGTATAGCACCATATCTTACTCAAGGTAAATCACTCTTATTTGCTCATGGATTCAACATACATTTTGGTCAAATAGTTCCTCCATCAAATGTTGACGTATTTATGGTAGCTCCAAAGGGACCAGGACACACTGTTAGAAGTCAATATCAAGAGGGAAGAGGAGTTCCATGTCTTATAGCTATTCACCAAGATCATACAGGAAAAGCTAAGGATTTAGCGTTAGCTTATGCAAAAGGAATTGGTGGAGCTAGAGCTGGTGTACTTGAAACAACATTTAAAGAAGAAACTGAAACTGATTTATTTGGAGAGCAAGCAGTACTTTGTGGAGGAGTTACTGAGCTAATAAAAGCTGGATTTGATACATTAGTAGCAGCTGGCTACCAACCAGAAAGTGCATATTTTGAATGTTGTCACGAAATGAAGCTAATTGTAGATTTAATAAATCAAGGTGGACTTGAATATATGAGATATTCAATCAGTGATACTGCTGAGTACGGAGACTATTCAGTTGGAAAGAGAATAATTACTGATGAAACAAGAAAAGAAATGAAAAATGTGCTTACAGAAATTCAAGATGGTACATTTGCTAGAAATTGGATACTTGAAAACCAAGCAAATAGACCTAACTTCAATGCAACAAGAAGAATAGAAAAAGCACATCAAATAGAGAAAGTTGGAAAAGAATTAAGAAAAATGATGTCATGGTCAGATAGAAAGTAGTTTTATTTAGAAAAATATAATTAAAAATGAAACCTGAGAAAGTTTTATGACGGGCAGAAGAGGCTGTGGCTTATGCCAAGTCTCTTTGTTCTCAGGTGGAATTTTATTTAGAGTTTATAGATAGAGCTGAGGAATGAAAGTTGAATTAATGTTTTAAATAAAGCAATTTAGTTTTAAGTGGAGATTTTGCAATTATATATAGATAATAAATATTAAATAATAAGGGGCTGGGATAAAATTGGGGATTCAAAATTAATGAACAAAGTTTACATTTTTGATACAACATTAAGAGATGGTGCGCAGGCACAAGGAATTTCTTTTACAGTAGAAGATAAGCTTAAGATTTTAAAGAAATTAGATGAATTCGGAATTGATTATGTAGAGGCAGGTAATCCAGGTTCAAATCCAAAGGATCTGGAATTTTTTGAAAGAGCTAAAAACTTAAAATTAGAGAACACAAAATTAACGGCTTTTGGTAACACGAGAAGACCGAATATGGAAGTTGAAGAGGATCCAACAGTCATGGCATTAGCAAATGCTGAAACTGATTCTGTAGCTATATTTGGCAAGTCTTGGGACTTTCATGTTACAGACGTTATAAAAACAACCCTGGAAGAAAATATTAATATGATTTATGATACACTTTCATATATGAAAAAGTTAGGTAAAGAAGTAATATTCGATGCTGAACATTTCTTTGATGGATATAAGAACAATTCTGAATATGCAATAAAAACATTAAAAACAGCAGAGGCTGCAGGGGTAGATTGGATAGTTCTCTGTGACACTAATGGAGGGCTAATGCCTTGGGAAGCAGCAGACATTATTGATAAAGTGAGTAAAGTTATCAAAGCACCATTAGGAATACACTGTCATAATGATGCAGGTATGGCTGTAGCTAATACAATAGTTGCTGTAAAACAAGGTGTATTACAGGTGCAGGGAACCATAAATGGTTATGGTGAAAGATGTGGTAACACTAATTTATGCACTGTAATACCAAATCTAGAATTGAAAATGGAAAAAACAACTGTAGGAAATGAAAAATTAGTTGAAATAACAGAGCTTTCTAGATATATTAACGAAATAACAAATATAATTCCAAATGATAGAGATCCTTATGTTGGAGCTAGTGCATTTACTCATAAAGGAGGAATGCACATAGATGGTGTTCAGAAAAACCCAAAATCCTTTGAACACGTATCTCCTGAAGATATAGGCAATACTAGAAATTTTGCTATGTCTGAAGTAGCAGGTAGAAGTACTATACTAAAGAAAATTCAAAAGGTAGCTCCATGGGTTACAAAGGATTCAGAAGAAACAAAAAACTTAATGGACAAAATTAAGGAATTAGAGCATCAAGGATACGTTTTTGAAGGATCGGAAGTTTCCTTTGAACTAATGGTAATGAAAACTCTATGTAACTTTAAACCAATGTTTCAGGTTAAGGATTTTAAGGCTATATGTGATGACAACTGGGGAGAAGATAATAGTGCATCTTCAATTGTTAAGGTTCAAGTTGATGGAGTTGAAGAAATTACTGCTGCAGAAGGAAATGGACCTGTAAATGCACTTGATAAAGCTCTTAGAAAAGCATTAGAAGTTTTTTATCCTCATATAAGAAAAATGAGACTTGTTGATTATAAAGTTAGAGTATTAAACACTAATACAGCAACTAAATCAAAGGTTAGGGTTCATATTGAGTCTACAGACGGTAAAGATGTATGGGGAACTGTAGGAGTATCAACAAATATTATTGAAGCAAGCTGGGTTGCTTTAATCGATTCAATAGAGTATTTTTTATACAGTCATAAGTCAGAATGACTTGTAAACTATATAAAAGAAGGGAGAAAGAAATAATGAAAATAGCGTTAATTCCTGGAGATGGTATTGGTCCAGATATAATAGAACAAGCCGTAAAAGTATTAAAGGTTATAGAAAAAAAGTATAATTGTAGCTTTGAATTTACTGAAGTATTAATGGGAGGAGTTGCACTTGATGCAACAGGAGTACCTCTACCAGAAGAAACTATAAAGGTTTGCAAAGAAAGCGATGCAGTACTTCTAGGTGCTGTTGGAGGAGAAAAGTGGGATGTACTTCCTGGCCATCTAAGACCTGAAGCAGGACTTCTTGGAATGAGAAAGGCACTTGAAGTTTTTGCTAACTTAAGACCAGCAATAATGTTCCCACAACTTAAATCAGCTTCTACTTTAAAAGAAGAGGTTTTAGGCGACGGACTGGATATAATGGTAATCCGTGAGCTAAATGGCGGAGCATACTTCGGAGAAAAAGTAAGAATAGACACAGAAGATGGACAAAAAGCTTGGGATACAATGGCTTACTCTACTTCTGAAATAGTTAGAATTGCTAAAGTAGGTTTTGAAACAGCTAAGAAGAGAGATAATAAACTTACATTAATAGATAAAGCAAATGTACTTGAAAGCTCAAGATTATGGCGTGAAACCGTTAAAAAAGTAGCACTAGATTATCCAGAAGTAGAGTTAAATTTCATGTATGTTGATAATGCTGCAATGCAATTAATAAGAAATCCAAGACAATTTAGCACTATTGTTACTGAAAATCTATTTGGAGATATACTTAGTGATGAAGCTTCAATGCTTACTGGTTCTCTTGGAATGTTACCATCAGCTAGTTTAGGATCAGGAAAGCTTGGGGTTTATGAGCCAATTCATGGTTCAGCACCAGATATAGCAGGACAAGATAAGGCTAATCCTATAGCTACAATAATGAGCGTTGCAATGATGCTAAGATACAGTCTTGATATGGAAGATGCAGCTAAAGAAATAGAAGCAGCAGTATCAAAGGTTCTTGATATGGGATATAGAACAGGAGATATAATGCAAGATGGAATGACATTAGTTGGAACTAAAAAAATGGGAGACTTGATTGCAGAGACTCTTAATTAATAAATAAAGTAAAAAATAATTTTGATTTAATTATGGATATGTTTTAAAAGGGGGCACAACTATGAAATTAACTGGTGCACAAATATTTATTGAATGTTTAAAAGAACAAGGTGCAGATGTAATATTTGGTTATCCAGGAGGTACGGTACTTCCTATCTATGATGAACTATATAATACAACTGAAATAAAGCATATTTTAACTGCTCATGAGCAAGGGGCAACTCATGCAGCAGACGGATATGCTAGGTCCACAGGAAAAGTTGGAGTTGTACTTGCAACTTCAGGTCCTGGGGCTACAAATACAGTTACTGGTATAGCTACAGCATACATGGACTCAGTTCCTTTGGTGGTTTTTACAGGACAAGTTCCTCTACCAATATTAGGACGTTCATCATTTCAAGAAGTAGATATAACAAGCATGACAGCGCCAATAACTAAAGATAATTATATAGTTAAAGATGTAAAAAAATTGGCACAAACCATAAGAGAAGCCTTTAAAAATGCACGTTCAGGAAGGCCTGGACCTGTACTTATAGATATTCCAAAGGATGTTCAAATGGAAACTACAGAGTACGAATTTGCGGTTATTGATACCTCAAACAAAAGAATAGAATGGGGTTTCCATAGAGATGAATGGAACCAAGAGGCATTAAAGAGAAATCTTGAAAGAGCCATTGAAGCAATAAATAATGCCGAAAAGCCACTTATTTATGCAGGTGGAGGAGTTATAATAGCTGAAGCCTGTGATGAACTTATGATCTTTGCAGAAACAATAAAGTCTCCAGTTGCTTGTTCACTTATGGGAATGGGGGCCTTTTCTCAAGATCATCCTTTCTATACTGGACTTATTGGAATGCATGGAACAAGGGCTTCCAATAGAGCTGCAAGTAACTGTGATCTATTAATTGCAATTGGTGCTAGATTTAGTGATAGAGTAGTTGGAAATATTAAAACTTTTGCTTCAAATGCAAAGATAATGCACATTGACATAGATCCTGCTGAAATTGGTAAAAATGTGTTTGCTCATATTCCTTTATGTGGACACTTGAAAAATGTTCTTTCCATGTTAAATGAGAGAATAAATGAAAAAAAACTAAGTTCATGGAATAAACAAATTGATGAATGGAAGGGAGTTTTCCCTCCAAAGTTCACTTATAAACATACATTAAATCCTCATTATATTATTGAAAAACTTTCTGATTTAACTAAAGGTGAAGTAATTATTACTACTGAAGTAGGTCAAAATCAAATGTGGACAGCACAATCCTATGTATTTAAGAAACCTAGAACTTTTATTTCTTCGGGTGGTCTTGGAACAATGGGTTATGGACTTCCAGCCTCAATTGGAGCTTGCATTGCGAATCCAGGCAAAAGGGTAATAAATGTAGCAGGTGATGGTTCATTTAGAATGAATTCAACAGAACTTGTTACTATTTCAAGATATAAATTACCTATTATTCAACTAGTATTAAACAATCATGCTCTCGGAATGGTACGTCAGTGGCAAGACTTATTTTATGAAAAGAAATTTAATAGCACTAAGCTTGGAAATGATGTTGACCTTATGAAGCTTGCTGATTCTTATGGAATAAAGGGAATAAGAATTACATCAGATGAGGAAGTAGAAGAAAAGCTACAGCAAGCCTTAAACATGAATGAGGCAGTTGTTATTGAATGCATTATTGATGAAAGAGAAATGGTTTACCCAATAGTTCCGCCAGGAGCTTCAATCCAAGATGCTTTAGAAGAATAAAAAGTGGCTATGTTTTAAGAGATTGGTGATTTCGTATAAATTTAATTAATAAATCCTTATGGATATACTTCATAAGGATTTAATTTATTATTATGAAGATTAATAAAAGTTTTCTTAGGACTTTTTATTTATTTAAATATAAATTATAATAATCTTTATTAAGGTAATTTTAAAAGGAGAATATATGGAGAAAGGCATTTTTGACTTAAGAACATTTAATCTAAATAATGGTATTAAACTAGTGTCAATAAAAAAAGATACTCAATTAGCGTCTATTCATATTGGGGTTAAGATAGGATCTATATATGAAAATAAAGAGGAAAAAGGGATATCTCATTTTGTGGAGCATATGCTTTTTAAAGGAACAAAAAATAGAAGTAATGAAGAGCTTAATGAAGCCTTAGAGCAAAGAGCAGGAGAATACAATGCCTATACAGATTACAATTGTACTGTGTATAGTATTTCAGCATTAAATGAAGAATTGAATTCAGCTGTGGAATTACTATCGGATATGCTCCAAAATTCTGTATTTTCTAAGGAAGAAATGGATAAAGAAAGAGGAGTTATATTAGCAGAAATACGCACCAGCAAAGATGACGTAGAAGAGTATAGCTTTAATAAGACCTTAGAAATAGCATTTAAAAATAGTTCTATTAAAATTGATACTATAGGTAAAAGCAGTACTGTAAAGAAGTTTTCAAGGGAGCAATTGTTTAATTACTATAAAAGATATTATGTTCCTAATAATACATTCATATCAATTGTATCACCAAATGAACATGAAGATATATTTAAGCTTGTGGAAAAGTATTTTAAGAACTGGGAAGCAACACCTTTTGAAAGAGGAAAAGTTATTAGCGAAAATAACCTTCCAAATAAGAAAATATCTTATAAAAAAGATATAGAGCAAAACACTATTATTTATCTCTATACTTTTCACAATTTAACAAAGCAAGAGGAACTTGCACTAAGAATTTTAAATTACAAACTAGGGGAAAGTGCCAATTCACTTCTCTTTAGAAAATTAAGAGAAGAAAAAGGACTTGCATATGATGTTTACTCTGAGTTAGACACTACGAAGAGCGTTAAAATGCTTATTATTTATACAGCAGTAAACGAAGAAGAGGTAAATGAATCAATAGAAATAATAGAAAATTTATTAAAGGATATAAAGAATGAAAAAATCATTTTCGATGAAAGAAATATTGCATTAATGAGAAAAGTAATTAAGACTGCTTTAGCAGGGACTTTAGAAGATTCTACAGAACTTTCTAATTATATTTTACACCAAATAGTTGATGAAGAAGATATATATGAATTTATTGAAGATATAAAAAGAATGGAGACTATTGAGAAAACAGATATATATAATATTTCTAGAAAAGTACTAGAAAATCCTACAGTACATATTTTGCTTTCTCAAAAGAGTGATAAGTAGTGGAAAATATAATAACAAAAATAGAATTATGTAAAAAAAATAAAAATAGAGTAAATATATATATTGATGAAGAATTTGCATTTGCGTGTAGTGCAGATTTAATATATAATCATTCCTTAGAAAAAGGGAAAAGTGTTAATCTTAATTATCTTCATAATATAATTAAAGAAGATAATTATATTAAGGGGAAAAATCATGCCTTGAAAATACTAGAGAAAAGCTATAAAAGCGAAAAAGAGATTTCAGATAAACTTTTATTCAAGGGATATAATATAAAAACTATAGAGAGAATTATTGATTTTTTAAAAGAATATGACTTTATTAATGATGAAAAACTTGCTGAAAGATATATAGAAGAAAAGAGCTCTTCTAATGGTAAGAATAAGCTTAAATTTATGCTTATGAAAAAAGGTATAAGAGAAGAAATTATTAATCAGAAGCTAAGTTGTATGGAAGAAAAGCTAGAAGAAGATGGAGCATTAAAGCTTGCCAGAAAAAAATATAATATTTTAAGTAAATCTGAAAATAGCAATGTAATTATAATGAAAAAACTTAGTCAATATCTTTTAAGAAGAGGTTATAAGTGGGAGGATATAAAGAAAATATTAAAAGGGATAGTGAAAGATGAATAAAATAGTACTTTTTTTAAAGGACAATATGATAGATATAACATTAATTTTAATATTAATTTATCCAGTAATAAAAGGATTTTTATTTAAATTCTCTTCAAAAAGCCTAAAGAATGATATTGAAGAGGCTACGAGCTATACTTCTTTTATTATTGGAGCAATTCTTGGTGTTGTAATTACTAAAGGGATTTTTATAAGACATGACCAGGCAATTTACAGTAAAATTTATAATATTATACCTAAAAATATGATAAATATGCTAGAAAATAAGCCAATACTAGTATATCTTTTGATAATGCCCATAATAATATTTATAGTTTATAAGGTAATAGAAACTATTATTGGTTTTATTAATAAAGTAACTTTTTATCTATTACTAGATGTAGTAGAAAATTTTTTGAGAGAAAAAAGTAATTTTACTAAAAGGATAATAGGACTTATATTTCAAACTCCAAAGGCAATTTGCTACGTTCTTCTGGCTACATTTTTACTTAACGTTTTATCTGTGCTTGGGATAAGTAGTAAATATAATAATAAATTAGAGAGTTCTGAGGTTTATAGCTTTTTATCAAACAAACTTGTTAATCCAATTACAAATTCGAACTTTGCAAAAAATATTCCAAACATAATTAATAATTCATTTAAAATTGTTATTAAAAACAATACGGATGAATTTACAAAAGATAATGGCAAGACTATAGTATATTATAACGGAATTACACTAGATGAAGGCTTAAAATCAAATGATGAAATAGATAATTTTGCTAGAAAATTGGTAGTAGACAGTAAGAATACAAGAGCAAAAGCAAAAATTATATATAACTGGGTAGGAAAAAATATAGATTATGATTATGCAAAGGTAGATAAAATAATGAACAATGACTTTACTATAAAGTCAGGAGCAATAGCAACTTTTTATAGTAAAAAAGGAATTTGCTTTGATTATTCTTGTATTTATGCAGTAATGTGCAGAGCTAATGGAATTAAGACAAGAATAATTACCGGTGAAGGTTTTAATGGTTCTAGCTGGGTTAGTCATGCATGGAATCAGGTTTACATTGAAGAAGAAAATAAATGGATAAATGTAGATACTACTTTTTATAAAGGGGGCAACTATTTTGATAGCTCTGTCTTTAAACTAGATCATCGAAATTCAACTATAGCAAATTAAACTAGAATCATGCGGAAGCATGATTCTAATTTTATATTGACATTTTGGCAAAATAATGTAATATTTAATATAGAATATTGTGTAATATTGTGTAGTTTTTTGCATAATCAATATAATATGATTTATTTATTTTTGATTTATTTAAATAAATGAATAAAGTATGCATTTATATCTCTTTAATGCATTGGGAGGATAAAATGGACTATAACGCAATTTTGTATGAATCTTTAGCGGGGTTATTTGAAGCAACAACGATAGTTTTTATATATTTAGGCATTTTTGATAAGACTTATTATCTTAAGGAGAATAAGTTCAAAATAATATCTTTTATTATTATGAGCACTGCATTTTCAACTTGGGCTTCTTTAATTGTTGAACCAGGCTATCATACTATGGTAATTATTAGCTTTATGACTATAATCCTTTCAATACAGGTATCTACAAAATTTCTTAAATCTTTTATTGCAGTATTAATAAGTATAATATTTATCGGACTTGTAGATTTCTTAGTTTTAATTATATTTTCTTTTTTTCTTGGGGATTCCTTATTCGATTCAACTATATTGAATCAATATAAAGACCAAGTTATGTTTACAGCTAAATTTGTTGAACTACTTATTATATTTTTCAGCTATAAATATAATAAAAAGATAATAAGATTACAGTCAGAAGATTTAGATGAAAACATTCTAGGATATTGGGTTTTAGGGATGTTTTTAATGACATTATTTATTAGTATAGGTATTTTTAATAAGGCAAATTCATTTATACTTCAAATGTCTCTCTTTTTATTTCTTCTTATATTCATAATTGTAGGAATGATGGATTACAGAAAAAAGATGGAACTTCTCCAAATAAAAAATAAGTTTCATCTAAAAGAAGAATATATAAATAATTTAGAAGCTATAGTAGATATAATTAGAAGAGAAAAGCATGATTTTGCAAATCATATAAATACTATTTATGCAATGTGCATAATGAATAGACCGGATTCCTTAGATAGAATAAAAACCTATTTGAAAAATACAACTAATAATCTAGAATCAAGTTACAGATTCTTTGACACTGGGAATGGATATGTAGATGGTTTAATTGCTGTTAAAAGCAATTTTGCTTTTGAAAATAATATTTATTTAGATGTTGACTTTGAAACTTCTTTAGAAGCAATTATAATTAATGACAATGATTTAGTTGGAGTCATTGGAAATATCATAGATAATGCCTTTTATGCAGTGAATCTAAAAAAGGATGAAGGGAAAAAAATAGTATCTGTTTATGGATATATTGAAAAGGACAGATATTATTTATCTATAGCTAATAATGGACCTATGGTTCCTAAAGAAATAGGAAATAAAATATTTAAAAAAGGCTTTTCAACTAAGTTGAATAATAAAAAAGACCATGGCTTTGGATTATATATTGTGGATCAAATCGTTAAGAAAAATGGTGGTGAAATATTATTCTCTAGTTCACAAGAAGAAACTGAGTTTCTAATTGAATTTAGAGTAAAGCAAGAGTATTACGGGAAAATTAGCTAACAATCCTTCTTGTATTTTTCAATTATAATGTTTATAGCTCTTTCACAGTCCAAATCGGTATTGTCAAGTGCCCAGGCTGTATTAAAGTAGATTAATGCCTTTCGAGAATCCTTCATCATAGCGTAACAGTATCCTAAATTAAAATAGTATCGACTATCTTGTTTTTCCATAATTGCTAACATTAATAGAGGAATAGCCTTTTCATAATCCTTTAACTTTATAAAGCATACTGCGGTATTATATAAGGAAGCTGTCTTGTTATCTTTGATTTCTATAGCTCTTTTATAAACATCTATAGCTTTTTTGTATTGCTTTTTATTATACAAACTATTTGCTTCATCAAAATAATTCATTTTATGCCTCCTGTAGTCCAATGCATAATAACTAAACATGAATTTATATTCATGTTTAATTATTATCTCTTTTTATCCAAATTATTCATGTTGTTTTAGTTTTTTAAACTATTATGTTTTATTAATTTTTTTTCCAATATTGCAACTATTTCATACATTAAAAAGGCTAAAATACAAAGAATTATTATGCTCATCATTACCATATCAAGCTGAGAAATTTGTCCTCCAAAAATAATAAGAAAACCTAGTCCCTCTTTTGCTACTAAGAATTCTCCCATTATAACTCCTACCCAGGATAAACCTACGTTAATCTTTAGCGAAGATATAATAGTTGGTATTGTTGCAGGAATGATCAGGTAGTAGAGTATTTGAAGCTTAGATGCTCCAAAGGTTTTAAGAAGTTTTATTTTATCTAGGTCTACTTCCTTAAATCCATTTAGTATGTTTATTACAGTTACTACTATTGATATTAAGATTGCAATAAATATAATAGCGCTTATTCCATTTCCAACCCAAAATATAATAATAGGAGCTAATGCTACCTTAGGAAGGGCGTTTAAAACTACTAAATATGGATCTAGTACCTTTGAGGCAAAATCTGACATCCATAGTAGAATTGCAATAATAGTTCCTAAAATTGTACTAAGTAAAAAACCTAGTATTGTTTCACCACAAGTTACTAAAATATGCTTAAACAGAGTTCCTTCAGAATATATTTTTAAAAGACTTTTATACATTCGTGAGGGGGTACTAGTTAGAAATGGATCTATCAATCCTACATTTCCTGCTACTTCCCAAAATACAAATAAAGCTATCAATATCAATAGTCTAGTAATGATGACCTTTCTCTTTTCTTTTTGAACTTTATCAACGTAATTTTGATGTTCTAAACTATAGTTTGTCACTTAAGTCCATCTCCTTCCAGATAGTATTAAAGAAGAAGCTGAAATTTGGATTTTCTCTAGATTTTAGAGGAGACTCGCATTTTTCACATAAATCAATTTGAATCTCTTTTTTTATAAATGCAGGTCGCATTGATAATACTAAAACCCTATTTGACATAGAAATAGCTTCAGCAATATCGTGAGTGACCATTATGGCAGTTTTATTTTCATTTTTTATTATTTTATAAATTTCATCGCTAGCATTTAGTCTGCTCTGATAGTCAAGTGCTGAGAAAGGCTCGTCTAATAAAAGTATAGTTGGATCTATAGCAAGAGTTCTTATTAATGCAACTCTTTGGCGCATTCCTCCAGATAATTGATTTGGATAATAGTCTCTAAAGTCCCAAAGGTCATAGGTTATTAAAAGCTCTTTAATTTTATCTTTGGTATTATTTGTAATTCTATTTTGCACTTTAAGTCCTAATAATACATTATCCAAAACAGAAAGCCATTGGAATAATTGATCCTTTTGAAACATATAACCTATCTTTAGAAGGGATTTATTAATTGGCGTATTGTCAACTAGTACTTCCCCATTTGAAGGAGTTAAAAGCCCTGCAATAATATTTAATATAGTTGATTTACCACAGCCTGAAGGTCCTACAATGCTTACAAATTCTCCAGGATCCACATTAAAGGATATATCTTTTAATGCTTCAGTTTCACCCTTAATAGTATGATAGTTCATATAGATATGAGATAATCTCAAGTTTTTCACGGTATCAACTCCTTAGTGATTATAATTCATTATATGAATTGGGTAAAATTATGTTAAAAATATATATAATAATGCCATTACAGATTTTATGTAATCATAATTAAATAAAAGAAAGTATTAGATATTTTTCCTAAATGAATATCCAGATACTAATTTTAATTGAATTATGATGAAAGGAGAAAAACTCTCCATTGAAAAAAAACCATAAAAACCTTATAATAGATTATTACAAAACATAACAATAATCTATTTATAATTAATTCAAAAATATTAAGAAGAATAGGAAGGAATGTATGAAAAAGTTATTAAGTTTTGGATTAGATGTAGGCTCAACAACAGTAAAACTAGTTGCCTTAGACCAGAATAATAATATTCTATATGGTAATTACAAGAGACATTTTTCTGATATAAAGAATACTATAATAAGTTTAATTGAAGAAGCGTACACAAAATTCAGAAATGATAGCATTACTATAATGATAACCGGTTCAGGAGGTCTTGCAGTTTCAAAGTGGTTAGATGTACCTTTTATTCAAGAGGTTATTGCTTCTACAAAAACCGTTGAAGAATTTATTCCTTCAGCAGATGTAGCAATTGAACTTGGAGGAGAAGATGCTAAGATAACCTATTTTGACGATGGTATTGAACAGAGGATGAATGGAACTTGTGCAGGTGGTACAGGAGCATTCATAGATCAGATGTCAGTGCTTCTTCAAACAGATGCTTTAGGGTTGAATGAAATGGCTAAAAAATATAAAACTATTTATCCAATAGCTTCAAGGTGCGGAGTTTTTGCGAAAACAGATATTCAGCCGTTATTAAATGAAGGAGTTTCCAAAGATGATTTAGCTGCATCAATTTTTCAAGCTGTGGTAAACCAGACTATTAGTGGACTTGCTTGTGGTAAACCTATTAGAGGTAAGGTTGCTCTTTTAGGAGGACCTTTATATTTTTTATCTGAGCTTAGAAGGAGATTTGCTGAAACTTTAAATTTATCTAAAGAGCAAATTTTATTTCCAGAAAATTCCCAGCTTTTTGTTGCCATGGGTGCTGCAATAGCTTCTAGGGAAGAAAAAATTATTTCATATAAATCTCTTTATGATAAATTGCCTGATATGAAAAATGCTAATAGTCATGAAGTAAATAGATTAAGACCGTTATTTTTAAATGATGAAGAGTACAGTGATTTTAAGAATAGGCATTCTAAATATAATATAAATAAATCTGATTTATCAAAATATGAAGGAAAATGTTTCCTTGGAGTTGATGCAGGATCTACTACAACAAAAGCTGTATTAATCGGGGAAGATGCTTCACTTCTCTATTCCTACTATGGAAGTAATCAAGGAAAACCATTGACACTAACAATTGAAATCTTAAAGGATATATATAATAAGCTTCCATCTAAAGCCAAAATTGCATATGCTGCAGTAACTGGTTATGGGGAAGGACTTATAAAGGCAGCTTTAAAAATGGATATAGGGGAAATAGAAACTATTGCACATTATAAAGCAGCTGATCATTTTTTACCTGGAGTAGATTTTATTCTTGATATTGGTGGACAGGATATGAAATGTTTGAGGGTAAAAGATGGAGTAATTGATAGTATAATGCTTAACGAAGCTTGCTCTTCAGGCTGCGGGTCTTTCATAGAAACTTTTGCAAAATCCTTAGGTATGGGAGTAGAAGAGTTTGCAAATTCTGCTATATTTGCAAAAGAACCTGTTGACTTAGGATCAAGATGCACAGTATTCATGAATTCAAGAGTAAAACAAGCTCAAAAAGAAGGGGCAACTGTAGGAGATATATCTGCTGGTTTATCCTATTCGGTAATAAAAAATGCTATATACAAGGTAATTAAGGTTAGAAACCCTGAAGAGATGGGATCAAAAATAATTGTACAAGGAGGAACCTTCTACAATGAGGCTGTTTTAAGAAGCATTGAGCTTATTTCAGAAAGGGAAGTAGTAAGACCAGACATAGCAGGACTTATGGGTGCCTTTGGAGTTGCACTAATTGCAAGAGAAAGATTTGAAGAAAATTCAAATACAAGCTTACTCTCTATGGAAAACTTAGATAAATTAGAAATTAATACAACTATGGAAAGATGCTCTCATTGCGGAAATAACTGTCTAATGACTATAAATAATTTTTCAGAGGGTGGAAAATTCGTTACTGGAAATAGATGTGAAAGAGGTATAGAAAAAGAAATAACCAAAAAGAAAATACCAAATTTATATGAATATAAGTATAATAGAACCTTCAACTATGTTCCATTAAAAAAAGAAGAAGCAAAAAGAGGGACAGTTGGAATTCCTAGAGTTCTAAATATGTATGAAAATTATCCTTTCTGGTTTACCTTTTTTAACGAGCTTGGATATAGAGTTGAAATATCAAGAAGGTCATCAAAACAAGTGTACGAGCTTGGTATGGAGACTATACCGTCGGAGTCTGTATGCTATCCAGCAAAGCTAGTTCATGGACATATTATGGATCTTATTATAAAAAAAGTAGATGTGATATTTTATCCATGCATTCCTGTGGATAAGAAGGAACAAGAAGGGGCAGATAATAAATATAGTTGTCCTATTGTTACTTCCTATCCAGAAGTAATTAAAAATAATGTAGATATTTTAAAAGAAAAAAATATTAAATTTTTAAATCCATTCCTTCCAATGGACGATGAAAAAAGAATTTCAAAAAGGCTGTATGAAGAATTTTTATCCTTAGGTATTTCTAAAAAAGAGATTTTTCAGGCAGCACATAAGGCTTGGAAGGAAAGAGAAAATTATAAAAATGATATTAAGATAAAGGGTGAAGAAGTATTAAAGTATTTAGTAGAAACCGGTAGCAAGGGTATTGTTTTAGCAGGAAGACCATATCATGTAGATCCAGAAATAGAACATGGTATTTCAAAATTAGTCACTGAATATAACATGGCTGTACTAACAGAAGATTCGGTGGCACATTTAGCAAAAGTTCAAAGACCGCTTAGAGTAGTAGACCAGTGGGTATATCATTCAAGATTATATGCAGCAGCAGAATTTGTAGCAACACAGGACAATCTTGAATTAATTCAACTAAATTCCTTTGGATGTGGCCTTGATGCAGTTACCTCAGATCAGGTAGAAGAAATATTAAAAGGGCATAATAAGATATTCACCTTATTAAAAATAGACGAGGTAAGTAACCTTGGTGCAGTTAGAATAAGAATGCGTTCATTAATGGCTGCCATGAATGAAAGAGATTTAAGAGGTATTAAGGCAGAGAAGACATATAAACCAGAGAAAAAGATTTCTTTTACTGAGGAAATGAGAGAAAAGCATACTATACTTGCTCCACAAATGTCACCTATACATTTTCAATTCCTGGAAGAGGCTTTATCTTCTTCAGGCTATAGAGTTGAGATTTTGCCGTCAGTGGATAAGAGGGCAGTTGAAGAGGGACTAAAGTATGTTAATAATGATGCTTGCTATCCTTCAATAATAGCAGTAGGGCAGATGATAGAGGCTTTAAAATCAGGAAAATATGATCTTAATAATACATCCCTTTTAATGAGTCAAACAGGGGGAGGCTGCAGAGCAAGTAATTATATAGGGTTTCTTAGAAAAGCCTTAAAGGAAGCTGGCTTTGAAAATGTTCCAGTTATATCATTAAACTATGTTGGGCTAGAAAGTAATCCTGGATTTAGAATAACTTACCAGATGGCTAAAAAAGCCTTGACAGCACTTTTATTTGGAGATTTATTTATGAGGGTTTTATATAGAGTAAGACCTTATGAAAAAATAAAGGGTTCTGCTAATTTACTCTATGAAAAATGGGTTGAGAAGTGTAAAAAAGTAGTAAGAGAAGGGGATTATAAAAAGGCAAAGAAATATATATATGAAATAGTTGAAGAATTCGATAACCTAGAGATACTAGATATTGTAAAGCCTAGAGTTGGCGTTGTTGGGGAAATATTAGTAAAGTATCATCCAACTGCTAATAATGACATTGTAGCTATTTTAGAGAGTGAAGGAGCGGAGGCAGTTGTTCCAGACCTTATAGATTTCTTCCTATACTGTGCTTATGATGAAACTTATAAATATAAATATTTATCTGGAAATCTAAAATCAAAGATTATAAGCGATGCAGTAATTTGGGGCATTGACTATTTTAGAAAAGATATGAAAAAAGCATTAGATAATAGTAAAAGATTTCATTCTATTGCAAGTATAAAGGAAATTGCCGATGGTGCAGAACCTATTTTATCCATAGGTAACCAGACTGGAGAAGGATGGTTTTTAACAGGAGAAATGGTTGAACTTATACACAATGGAGTAAAGAATATTGTTTGCTTACAACCTTTTGCTTGCCTTCCAAATCACGTTACAGGTAAGGGAGTAATAAAGGAATTAAGAAGAAGATATAAAGGCTCTAATGTAGTTGCCATAGATTACGACCCAGGAGCAAGTGAAGTAAATCAATTAAATAGAATAAAGCTTATGCTTGCAGTAGCAGAAAAGAATTTAAAAGAAGAAAGTGGCTTAAATAATAAATTAGAGGCAATTGGAGAAATAGCAAGTGGGAAACAAATTCAATAATTTATGCTAATAGACAATAGTTAAAAGGTATAAAAAGAGTGTTGAGTTTCAAATTAATGAAATCAACACTCTTTTAAATTTGTTTAATCTATAGCATTTTCAGCATATTCATTAGTAGCTACATCTCCAAAGGCAGGTCTTTCTTTGATTAAGTCAGCTTTATAGCCTTGAATTATATCCATTAGTTTACTTAAATCAGCTTCTTTTAATGTTGGATCTTCAGCAAAGGCATTAATGCTTCTATAGTTTTTAATAACATTTACTAATATAGCAAGATCACTTCCGGGGAAGAAAGACTGAATAGACTTTGCAACTTCTTCATCGCTATGATTTGTCACCCAAAGCTGGCCTTTATAAATTGCATTTGTAAATTTTTGTATAACCTCAGGATTTTTTTCCATATATGATTTAGTAGAGTAGAAGCAAGTATAAGCAATATTTCCTGCTGCTTTTCCTACAGAATCAACAATATATCCTGATTTATCCTTCTCTAGCATACTTCCTGTAGGCTCAAATAGAGCTACATAATCTCCAGTGCCAGCCTTAAAGGCTCCCGCTGTTGCAGTAAAATCTAAGTTTGTAATAAATGTTACATCTTTTCCAGGCTGAAGGCCATTCTTTTTAAGAACATATTCAAGCGTCATTTGAGGAACTCCACCAGGTCTTCCACCAATTATAGTTTTTCCCTTTAAAGATTCCCATTTAAAATTTTCTTCCTTGTTTCTTCCAACTAGGAAAGAACCATCAGTTTGAGTTAATTGAGCAAATACTATTGGTAAATCCTTACGCTTTTGATTGTAGATATAAATTACTTGCTCAGGTCCACTAAAGCCAATATCAGAACTACCGCTTAAAACTTGTTGCATGGTTTTATCTGCTCCTTGTCCTGTGGAAAGTTCTATGTCCAATCCTTCATCTTTAAAAAAGCCTTCATTTAAGGCAACATACATTGGAGCATAAAAAACAGAACGAACAACTTCGTTTAATTTAACCTTTTGCAAAGTTGTAGTATTCTCTTTCTCACCACAGCCAACAAGGAAAATTGAACTTGCCACTAGTATTACAGCTAAAAATGTACTCAGTATTTTTTTTATCACTTTTCAATCCCCCTCAATAGAAATATTTTATGTTATAAAATAGTATATGTTTATAATTATAAAGGGGTGAGTGAATAAAAATATTCAGCTGTATTATCCAAGCTATAATTACATATATGGTATTTTAAGAAATAAGTGGAATTAATTTAGAAAAGTTGTTATAATTAAGATGTTATTTAAATTTTATAAGAAAGCGTAGGATTAATAATATGATAGAAACATTATTATTAGCAATGCTTGTTGCAAAATTAAAGGGATATAACTTAAAACCACTTTTTAAATCATGGACAATATATCCCATATTAGTATGTGAACTAGTCTATATTCTTTTACAAATATCAATTTTTATGGGAGAGTACAGATTTATACAATATGCAGGTATATTAAAATTGTTATATCTATACTTATTCTTAGTTCCTATCATAAAATACAGGAAGTACTATAGTTCTATTATTGGATCAATATTTGTTGTTATAGGAACTGTTTTAAATAAAATTGCTATTAAATACAATGATGGTTATATGCCAGTATTCCCCAAATTATCATATTGGACAGGCTATGTAAAACCTGATACTTTTAATAAGGTAAATGATATACATGCTTTGGGCAATGCAGACACAAAATTAAAGTTTTTAACGGATGTAATCGATATAGGTTATAGTATATTAAGTATCGGTGATGTTTTTATTAGGGGATTTGCATTTATTATTATCTATAATGTGATTAAGCATTTAAATACAGAAAAAAATAGAGAAGTTAAGCAGAGAACACAAATCTATGATTTGTTGTGAATCGCTTACTCCTCTGATGATAAGAAGAGGAGTTTCATAAGCAGGGAACACAAATCTATGATTTGCTGTGAATCGCTTACTCCTCTGATGTTAAGAAGAGGAGTTTCATAATAACTTACTAACAAAGGAGAAAAAGATATGTTGAAAATAACTCTACTAGAATTATTTTTACGGGGAGTACCAGAGGGCCTTTTATTTATTTTTGGAACATATGCATTTTCAAAGAGAATTATCAATGCTAAGAGTTTTATTATGTCAAGTATATTATATATTATTCTGGTATATCTAATTAGAAGCCTACCAATTCATTATGGTGTGCATGCTATACTAAACATTTTTGTATTAATTATATTGACTGTTAATATAAATAAGATAAGTCTAATTAAATCAATAAAATCAGGAATAATTATTATAATGTTGCAGTTTTTGTGTGAAGGAATCAATGTTCTAATAATACAGTATGTATTTAAAGTTGATATAAACTATGTATTTACTCAACCTGTTATAAAGATATTGTATGGAATTCCATCAATCATGATTTTTGCATGTATAGTAATTGTTTATTATATTACTAAAAAAGAAAGAGTTGGAATTTAATTAAATGGAGAATTTATCTAATCGTATTGCAAATAAAATAGCATCAGAATTAAAGTTGAATAATGATAAAAAAGAAGTAATAGCTTACGGTACCTTTGCATTATTACAGACATTTCTTTCAATATTTCTTGTATTTATAATAGGATATTTGTTCCACATTAGTACTGAAGCTATAATTGTATTATTTACAGCAAGCATACTTAGAAAGTATTCAGGGGGAGCACATGCAGATTCACCAGGGAAATGCACTCTTATTGGAGTAATTATATGCATTGGACAAGCTACATTAATATCTGTTTTAGTAGGCAATTTTATTAATTTTAATATAGCTCTAATTTTAGTTATCGCTACTTTTATGTGGGCATATTTTATGATGTATTTATTAGCACCTGTTGACAGTCCATCTAAACCTATAAAAAAGGAAGAAAAAAAGAAGAGTATGAAAAAAAGATCACTTATAATTTTAAGTGTCTATCTTATAATTACAGTATCTATAATAATACTTTATGTTAATTTTGAAAAAGCAATATTTCTTGTATATGCTTTATGTATAAGTGGGGGAATAGCTTGGCAAGTTTTTACTCTTTCTAAGTGTGGGCACTTAACATTAAGAAAAATAGATGCTTTTTTAAATTATATAATTAAATAAAAAAGGAGTGAAAATGCTATGAAAAAATTAAATACTAAATTCTTCGCTTTAGTTGCGACTATTACTACTCTTGTTGCAGCTTCAGTATCTACTTCTGCATGCCTTTGGTTCACATATCAACCTGAAGAACCAAAATGCCTTAGAGAAGAATAGTATAAGGTGGTTAAATACCACCTTATACTTATAATAACGGAATTGAGGTAAATAGAAAATGTCAAACTTTGAATTTGATAAACATAAAAGAATATACGAAATACTCTCAATAGTAAAATTATCAGCACTATTATTTTCAGGAGTAGCATTTTTTAAAAGTTATTTTGATAATAAGTTTGTACTATCAAATACAAAAAGTTTTTACACGTCTTTATCTTGTATAATTTTAGTATTGTTATTATCTTTACTTTATATTGCATGGACATTTCCAACAGATAAAAAGAATAATTTAAAATATAATAAATATATACAATTTGTGGAAGCATTTATGTTTACTATTATTTTTTTCACTGCAATACTTATTTCAGGAGGGTATGAAAGCAGCTATAAGTTTCTATTTTTGTTTATTATAATAACTGCTACTATTCAATCAGGTATGAAACATGGAATAATGATTGCATGTATTTCTTCAGTTATTATATTAGCAATAGATATTTTTGGGGTTCATAGTGGAGAAGTGAATTCTTATTTCGAAAATGATTTAATATTAGTGGGATTATTTATCCTTACAGCATGGCCTTTGGGATTTTATGTAAAAATAGAAGGGGAGCATATTGAGGAACTTAAAAGGTTAGTAAATGAAGATGGACTAACAGGTCTATATAATCATAGATTTTTTCATGATGAATTAAGTAAGAAGATACTATCATGTGAAAAGGAACAAAAGCCTGTTTCAATGATATTTATGGATATAGATTATTTTAAGCACTATAATGATTTATATGGACATCAAAAAGGTGATGAAGTACTTAAAAGTATAGGATTAATACTGAAAAGTAGTGTACGAAAAACAGATATTGTAGCCAGGTATGGCGGTGAAGAATTTGCAATAGCATTGACTAATACTATTGAAGAGGATGCAATAAATATAGCAGAGAGTATAAGAAGTAAAATAGAGGAAACTTATTTTGAAGGAGAAGAAAATCAGCCAAACGGTAAGATAACTGTTTCAATAGGTGTTTCTATATACCCTTATAAAGCAAAAAATGATGTTGAACTTATTAAGAGTGCAGATGATGCATTGTATAGGGCTAAGTTTTTCAATAAAAATAGGGTGGAAACTTATACTTCTATATTAGATGAATTGAAAAAGGATATAGAAGAAAGTGATATAGACCTAGTAACATCAATAAAGACATTAATTAGTGTTATTAATGCAAAGGACAGATATACATATGGACATGTTGAAAGAGTGGTAGCTTATAGTAGAATATTTGCTGATAAGCTTGCACTTAGTCATAAAGATAAAAAGAGATTAATATATGGTGCATACATGCATGACATTGGAAAGATAAATATTTCAAAAGAAATATTAAATAAAAAGATGCCATTAACTAATGAAGAATGGGAACTTCTTAAACAACATCCACAAAATGGGGTGGCAATAATAAAGCCTGTTAAATCTCTAAGAGATATTTCTCCTCTTATATTACACCATCATGAAAGGTATGATGGAAAAGGATATCCTGGCAATTTAAAAGGAGAGGAGATTCCTTTTTTAGCAAGAGTTTTAACAGTAGTAGATAGCTTTGATGCCATGACCTCAAATAGACCATATAATAAAAGAAAAACTTATGAGGAGGCCATAGACGAACTGAAAAAGTGTAGTGGAACCCAATTTGACCCTGGCATAACTGCCTCATTTATAAATGTTATTACAAAAGGTGAATATAAAATTTTAAGATAAGAAAGAATTCCCAATAGTGGCAGTACTATAAAACATTATGCTTAAAGCAACTAATTAGGTGGTCATTAATTACTCCTGTAGCTTGAAGATGGGCGTAAATTATTGTGCTGCCTAGAAATTTAAATCCTCTTGATTTTAAATCCTTGCTTACCTTGTCAGAAATTTCTGAGGTAGCAGGTACTTGTGAAATATCATGCCAATGATTAACAATAGGTTTATCATTAACAAAGCTCCAAATGTATTTATCAAAGCTTCCAAATTCCTTCTGAATTTCTAGAAACCCTTTGGCATTATTT
>Ga0074193_1001236_pt1 | contig 33013 bp, 26 predicted proteins | sample EPASupsiteHSE605_FD_64523 | JGI IMG/M metagenome (GOLD analysis project Ga0074193, IMG submission 64523) | Bioremediated contaminated groundwater from EPA Superfund site, New Mexico - Sample HSE6-05 | ecosystem: Environmental > Aquatic > Deep subsurface > Groundwater > Contaminated ... | reverse complement strand
CACAAAATGTAGGTGACTATGATCCAGTAAGCCACAAAAGCAAACCAGATGGCACTAAAAATACCACTTCTTCAAAAAGTTGTTCCAGTTCATCAAAAACGGGACCACAAAAGCCGGGTGACTACGATCCAGTAGGCCACAAAAGCAAACCAGATGGTTCTAAGAACATTTTTGCTTCAACATCACCTATAGGTACAGATCCTGAAACGTATGCAAAGCAAATATGTCTGCAAAAATATGGTGATACAAATGAAGCTCATATGAAAACAGTAAGAGCTGAATTAAAAGCACAGTATGGTGATCCTAAAAATCCATTTTGCATTATCTATTAAATAAAAAGTATAGAGGCTGGCTAAAAGTTTAGTTCAGTCTCTATACTCTATATATACGTTAATTTAGGCGAGATTGTTTAAAATCAATGAAAATAAAGGAGATTAAAATGCAAATTAACGCAATCCTCGCTTATCAAAAAGCACAAACCAGATTAAATTCAGCACTGGCAGCTAAAAAGATGAGGCACTGACAAAGTATAATCAAGTATTAACTATATTTAATACCCAGTTGCAATTAATGAAGTAAAATAGCAAAAAGTCTGAAATTGGTATGTGCGGAGCGGGAGTACAGCGAGCCACAGCGGAAGCGATGAGCTTTCGATTTGGCTCACGTAACTCATTCATGTGCGGAGCGGAAGCGTTAAAAAAGTGAGACGGTCAGTTTTATTTTTTTAAAAGCTCGTTCGTATAATACTGCACAAAGCAGAATAAATGAGTCTCAAAGTTCAGAATCAACAAGTAATAAAACAATATACAATAAATTAAACTGCTTATTCTAGTACTACAGACCCATAAATTGTTTATTAAAAAATAAGAATTTAGACCCAAGACATATATTATAATAGGATATAAAATTAATATACAGACGAGAAAAAGATAGTTTAAATTAAAAACCATGAAAGGAGATTGGGGAAACTATGACAAATGGAAGGATTAACTGCGAAAGCAAAGTGTACAATGATGCCAGAATAACACATCAATCACCGGATGCAGTACGTACGGCATATAAAAATGGTGATTTTAGCAAAGATCCGCAAATAGGAAATTTACTATCAGGCAGGGGGCGTGGATATGGACAGGGGTCTGACTTTGGTAATGATATTAATAGCTCACTTGGATGTAGCTTTAATACAAATGATGCTTCATCAACAAATTTTCCAGAAATTACAAAGACAGGAAATGCCCAAGCAGATTTAATGAAATATGCTCATGATAACAAGATAACACTTGAAAAAGCCCATGATATTTTAGTTGAAAAATACGGAGAAGCTGGCAGTAATTCAACAAGTTCATCCGGTTCTTTTGACATAACTGGACCACAAAATATAGGTGACTGGAATCCAACCGGTGAAAGTCCTAGTAATAATTCAACATGTTCATCCGGTTCCAACGAACAGAAAACAGTAAGTATAGATGGACACAAAATAACATTAACAGGTAATCCTAATAAGGATTTAGCAACTGCGGCCAGTATACTCGGGTGCAATGAAACTGAAGCAAAACAAAAATTGCAAACATATGTAGTAGATCAACCAAGTTAACCGCTACGTTAAAATATTTGGCAAGACTTATAGCCTTTTTATTACTTCCAGCACCGTTATTAACCACTATAAAATTATATTAAACCTTCTTTTATAGCCATAATTGCGGGTTGTGTTTGATCATATATAGGACAAAATAGTTTTTCAAGAAGAATAGTACTTGTGAATCAGGACTATATACCCTAGCCAAATGACGGATTATAATATATTATATAAATACAATGAATCATAGTCAAATATAATTAGGCATTCAGTAAATTTAATATTTACCAGATCAGGCTATTTCAGTCTCAAAGGCCTTGAACAAGATAGTTAAAATTGAAAGGAGCACGCATCATGTCAATTAATTCAATAGGTAGTGTAGATGGTTCGACAAGACCAGAAAAGCCAAATAAGCCAGATAAGCCAGATAAACCCAATAAACCAGATGCTTCTATAGTAGATAAGTTAAATAACATAGATAAACCAAATAAATCAGAGTTATTCCAATAAACTAAAATATAAACATTTATATAAAAAAGTCTTACATGAAAAATTTTTTTGTAAGACTTTTCTTTTTAGATGTATTGATACTATGAGACCATTGAATTATAAGATTTTCACTCGTTTTGTTTATTTCTCGCTATCAGTAATTACTCTTAAATAGTGTCAGTATATCCTAATAATTCATTAATAAACTTAATATCTTTGGCTGGTTAATTATTCCATGTTTCAGAAAATTATGATACAAAGGTACTCTTTTTATGTAGAAACAAGGCTCAATAACAGAAATCAATCTTGCTATTTCATCTAAATTAGAAAAATTATCGAGTTTTTTATAATTTAGTATCAAAGCTAATCTTACTGTTAAATAATTGGCTGCTATTATTGTTATATCATCAATGCAATTTGACCAGTTATTTACAGGAAAAAAATACTCACTTAATTTAGCTTTAATATATATTTTAAGAATAATATCTAAAGGTGTTTGAGTAATAAGATTTTTCCATATATCTTTAAATTTAACAGAGTCATTCTGTTCAAAGAAAGATAATATCGAATTAAATAAATCTGACAATTTTTCAGACCTGTCATCCTTTGTTATATCAAGTAAAGTGTGAAGTAATTTATCAAATGTTTCTGAGTCCTGATTATTATTTTGTTCATATTTTTCTGATACAAGATCCTTATTAACAAAATTCAGGTATTCTTTCAACATGTTTGGCCAATCAGACTCTTTTACCGCATTGAGTAAATTGGCGATGATGACTAGCCTGATCATAACTTCTTCCGAATTATAATTCTCATCATCAACAATTTTAATCAGGGAATTATACAAATCCAGTATCTTATCAAGGTTATTACCTGCAAATTTTTCTTCTGGAATTACTTCAATAGAAGAAAGAGGGATTCTTTCAACTTCATTTTTTACCCAGCTAAAAGCATTTTTATTGTCGTATATAAGCCTTATTAAATGGTCACAAAGAAGATTTGACGTCATAAAGTAGTTATCGCCAAGTTTATAATAAGCTCTTGGATAACCATAACAAACATCAGGTAAATAACTTGCACCATAGTTTGAATGAATTTTACATAAACCGTTTTCCATCAATATACAGCCATTATCATCATAAGGTATTATATATCTGTTATTTTCTTTTATATCTATAATATTGTACAGTTCAGGAACACTTGATTTGTAAAAGTCAAATGTATTCTGGTCAACCCAGATGGTATATATTGAACAACAATTTTGAATACATTTTGAAGAATCACATTTAAAGTCAGCTATATATTTTTGTTGAATAACTTTTATCGGCATCATTAATTCCCGCTTACAATATAATCCGCATTTCGACCCATTTTTTATAATAATAATCTGTTTGAGCTATATAAAATCTTCTTTTATCGCCATAATTGCAGCTTGTGTACGGTCATCGACTGCCAGTTTGGTAATGATATTACTTACATGATTTTTTACCGTATGAATAGAAAGAGTTAATTCATTTGCTATATCTTTATTGTTATATCCCAGGGCTACAAGTTCAAGAATTTCTTTTTCACGAGAAGTCAGGTCACTATCCACTATGGATTTTGGCGGTTTTTCACTATTAATTTTATTTACTTGTTTTGAAATAATCGGTAATAAGCCCAAAATAAAACTTGCAACTTGTGGATCAATCCATATCCCTCCATCCATAACAATCTCTATAATTTTATTTAAAGAATCCAGTTTTATGTCTTTCATACAGTACGCACTTGCACCTGCTTCAAAAGCTGCAAAAACCTTTTCCTGTTCAGATTGAGAAGTTAATATTATTATTTTACTATCTTTATTAAGTTTTTTTATTTCCTTTGTTGCTTCAATTCCATCCAGAATAGGAAGTCCCAAATCCATTAAGACGAGATCCGGTTGCTTTTCTTGAAATAAAGTAATAGCTTCCTGTCCATCGATTGCTTCTTCTACTACTTCCAGACAAGAATTCTTATTTAAACCGTATAAAATACCTTTTCTTGTAAGCTCGTGATCTTCTACAAGCATGAGTCTGATTTTACCAGCCAATTTTATAATCTCCTAACTAATCGGTAGACTTATAATGAAATTTGTGTATTTATTTATTATACTATCTATTACAATGTTTCCCCTATGAGCTTCGATAAAATTTTTACAAATATACAAACCTAATCCTGAACCAATTTTTCGGTTAGATTTTTTCCCTGAATAAAATCTGTCAAAAATTCTTTCTGCAGTTTCGGGAGTAATACCTTGTCCATTATCTTTCACATTTATTTCAAGTGCATTATCGTTAACTTTGCCGGATATTTCAACTTTACTGCTTTTGGGAATATTTTCTATTGCGTTGGATATAAGATTTATAAAGCATCTTTTTAAAGTCTTTATATCACCGGTTATATCAGGAAGATTGTCAGGAAGATTATTTACAAGACTTATAGCCTTTTCATCCGCCAGAGACCTAACTTGACTAAAACATTCATCAATTAAACTTTTTATATTAACAGGAGCTTTTTCAATCTTAATCATTCCTGCCTCGAACTTATAAGCTTCAAGTAACTGATTTATCATTTCCAGAAGATGCTTATTATTTTTTAGCAAGCCATTTAATAGATCTTTTTGCTGGAGAGTATCAATATTGTCAATATCTTCCAGAAGAATTTCAATGGCCCTGCCTTCTGAAATAAGAGGAGTTCTTAAATCATGTGTTAAATTTGCGATAAAACCTTCTCTTAACTGCTGATTTTCTCTTATATCGGCAATCATTTTGTTAAAGTTAACGAGGGCTTCTTTTATTTCCGGCTGGTTATAATCAGTATTTACCTTAATTTTATGGTTACCCATGCTGATTTGTTTTAATGCCTTAGCCAGATCTTCAACAGGGGTAATAAATTGGTTCTTGAAGTAAAAACTTATAATTGTACACAAAATAATGCCCAGTAATGGAAATAAAATTCCAATTTTATAAAAACCTTCAAAAATTTTAAATTCATTTGGGTTTGGGACAAACCATAATTTTATTTTTGGGTCAGGTACTCCAATTTCAACTGTGCCTACTGTTTTACCGGTATTATTTTTTAACTCAAAAGTTCTGCCGAAAAGTTTTGTATTCATATCAGGTTCAGGTCCCGGTGCCGGAGGAATTGGAGAAAATTTCTGTGCCAAAGGACTGTTCATGTTAGAATAAACTATATTTTCAGATGTATGTTTGTTATAAGAATAAACTCTAACTATAGTTGGCGGCGGCATATGTGGTGTTACTTTGTCAAAAGGAACAGTCTTTGCTGTACAAAGATACTTGTGCAGAGGATTTTTCAGGGGACTGACAACTACAACAGACAGATTATTATCCACCATATCATAGTATACATCTGTTTTACTCGTATAACTATCGAGCCAGACAGCTTTATTTGCTCCTAAAATATTTTTATAATCCTGCAAGCTTAGATTGCGATTTTCCAGATTACTAATAATTCTTGCCTGAATTTGTTTTTCTTCTTTAAGATAGTCAGTGTAGTAAATACTTGTAATGGCACTTTGAGTAGATAACATTTCGTTAAGCAATTTTTCAGATGTTTTTTTTGTGTTATATACATTCATAATCGCCATTGTAAAAATTGGAACAATTGCTACAAGCAAAAATAATAAGAAAAGCTTTCTTGTGAATTTTAACATTTATTAAATCCTTAAAAACTTATACTAATTTGCATTCTATAGAATAGTATTAACAAGGGATTGCAACACCTTGTTAATACTATAATGACTAAAAAAATGGTACTATTTATATTTTAATAATAACGAATTTTTAGACAATATGCCAGATTTTTAAGACCTGATTCTTTAGGACTTATTAATATAGGTACAAAGAACCAGTTTTATACGAGACTGTTGCATAACTTCAAAAAAACAGCATTTTGTACAATCCAGTGTCAAGGCAATGTCGCTGAATCATCGTCGTTGTCACTGTCTTTCACCTTTTCAATGGTCTTATACAATATGCTGAGAAACCGGAATAATCCATGTCCATGATACTTGATTAGGGATGAGATGATAGGAGGAGCACAGCTTTGTTGCTCTGTGGCAGGTTTAGGAATTCTTTAGATTAAAATCCTTTGCCAACCCTGTTTGCACGATATTTCACTTTTAAAAGCCCGTAAACTCCCAGCATAAGAACCGGAAAAGCTATTATTATAAGAATTTTTGATACACCCAGCAAATCAGCAGCAAGTGCAGCAACCAGTACCGGCAGTGTTGAAGAAGTGCTTAACATGGTAAACTGGACTCCAAAAACCTTGCCACGCATATTTTCCGCTACAGAACTGTGTATTATCGTCTGTACAGGTATCGCAACCAGAGCACATCCAAAGCCTATAATGCCTGCTATTAAATATGCATATAACATTCTGAATGTAAGCTTGAAAGCTTCAAAATGTATAGCCCAGAGATGCCATCCCGGCACACTGACATGCAGGCTATTGGGAATAAAACCAACCACAGACAATAAAGCAAGGCTTATTGCTATTACAGTAAAGCCTGAATAGATCAGTAAATATTTACTGGTATTTCTCCAGAATTTTCCTACAATCAAAGCACCTATAACCATTCCAATTCCACTAAAAGCTATAATATAAGCAAATTTTTGAGCGCCCAGTGCAGGGTTTGCAGGGTATAGTTTTTGCTGACTTATACCGATAGAAAGTATAGAAAGCATAACAATAATTGAAAATAACAGTGCAAGTTTTAATATTGCCTGTAGTACCTTTGGATTTTCTTTTATATAAATAAATCCCTGTTTTAGTTCGTTAAAGAAATCAAAAACAGTTTTCTTTTCAGAAGGTTCGGCCTGTTTAAATTTGTATTTTATAAAGCACAGGCATATTGCAGAAATGAAAAATAATCCGGCAACTGCCCAGTGTACAGCTTTCAATCCAAAAATATTAATAAGCGGGTCTCCAAGTACAAATCCAAAAATTATAGACCCCATCATTGTAGTGGTAAAAAGAGAATTGGCCGACAGCAACTGATTTTTATTTACCAAAGCTGGTATTGAACTGGCCTCTGCCGGTACAAAAAATTGTGTAACAGCAGAAACAAGAAATGCAAGCGAATAAATCCCGAACAATGTCTTGCTAAAAAGTGGAAGACATATTATTAACAGTGATCTTATAATATTTGTTATGATTAAAGTATATTTTTTATTCCATCTGTCAATAAATACACCGGCTATAGCTGTTAATAAAATTGCAGGAACTGTAAAAGCAACATAAAGCCAGCTTTGAAGAGCTGTTGATGTACTGAAAAGACTTGCTATAACAGCTACAAAAATAACAAATGTAACTCTGTCCCCAAGCTGGGAAAATACCTGCCCAAGCCACAAAAATAAAAAGTTTTTATTTCTGAAAAGGGACCTATATCCTTCTGTTTTTTTAATTAAAGGTGATGTTAAATCTTCCTGCATATAAACTTCTCTGATAAAACTCAATCTCTTTAATTAATTAACACAAACATTCAATTAATTCAGGAGTTTTTAATTTCCTGTGAGATCTTAAGGCTACATATTCTCTCAAAACTCTAAAACAGGAATTTAATGAGTTTTGGTCAACAGAACATTCAGGGAAGTCATAATTTGCCGCATCTTTTAATATTTTAATATCTTCATGATTAATCTCATAGGCTTCTTTCAGGTTGCTGCTGCAATTTCTGCAGACGACTCCACCTGCTTCCGGCGAAAAAGTAAAACCATCTTTCTGAATTAATTTGTTACATTTTACGCAGCGGTTTAATTCAACAGCATATCCGAGTAAATTCATAAAAACAAGTTTAAATCTTATTGTTGCCCATAAAGCTTCATTAATATTTGATGCTAGAGAAATATTTTTTAGGGATTCAAAAAATAAATCATAAATTTTGCTGCTGTTTGTGTCTTCTTCCAGCCCAAAGGTGTTGATAAGTTCACTACAGTATATTGCATAAGTAAGTTTTGCTACGTTTTTACGAAGCCCCTTAAAACTGTCAACCAGTTCTGCCTGACATATAACGTCAAGTTTTTTACCTTTTGCAAGCAACAGCTTATTGGAAGTCAACATTTCCATTCTGCCGCCCAGCTTGCTTGTAGTTTTTTTTGCCCCTTTTGCTACACACCTGATAATGCCGTGATCTCTGGAGTACATAACCATAATCCTGTCTGCCTCTCCAAGATTGTATGATTTTAAATTTATTGCCTGAGTTTTATAATTTGCCATATTTTGTTAGAAACCTCTTAAAAACATGATTTGATAGATAAAAAGGTTATATTTATTAAATTCTAACATAGTTTTCCTGTTAATTCCTTTTATTAAGAGAAATTAACCAACCTGCATTAAGCACAGCGAAAAAAATTCTTCGGCTACATGAAGGAGGCGGCTAAGAATTTTTTCCGCTGCTTCTTGTCTATCAAGATTTCACAAGTAATAAAAAGACGGAAAATATTCATTCCGTCTTTTTTATTACTATATCTGTTTTGCAGTTAGATACTGCGACACCTTTTGTTTTCATCCAGTAATATTGGAATCAGTATCATTATGCAAATTATTGCTGAAGCAATCCAAGCATAAATTGCCCCGTTCCAGCCGAATTTATCTATAATAATACCTGTTCCTGCACCGGAAAGAATTGATCCAAGATATCCAAATGAACCGGTAAAACCTGTTGCAGCCGAAGCAACTCTTTTAGAACTGGATTCTACCGCACATAGTCCGCCAATTAACATTTGAGGTCCATATGCACATATGCCAATTATGGCAATACAAATAAAGTCGAGGACACCACTTCCATTTACCGGAATAACACTTGTCAGTTTATGTCCTGATAATGCTAAAAATCCTGAGTCAATGAAATTTGTACCGGTTCCATTCATATGTAATGCAAAAATTGCGGCAACAATTCCAATTAAATAAATGATATTGACCGGAGCACGTTTTCTGTTAAATACCTTATCAGAGATAAAGCCTGCTCCAATTGTTCCAATGATTCCAAATAAAGGAAGGAAACTTAATTTCATTGCAGCAAGCTGCAGTGAATTATGTTTAGCTTCAACAAGGTATTTAATAAGCCAGTCTATTGTGCCCATAAGGGTAAAATAGACAAATACATAAGCAATAGCAAGCATCCATAATGTTTTATTACAGAGAATGTGTTTTTTAAAAATAGTACTGTAGCTTTCCTGAGAATCATCTATTGTTGTAGGACAATTAGCTTTAGCTGCAGCAAATGCTTCAGGTTCTCTATATTCTTCAATGTCAGGTAAACCCAGTGTTGTAGGCTTATCTCTTAGTCTTTCAAACATTATTAAGCTTACAAATATAGCTAAAATAGCAGGCACATAAAATACAGCTTTCCAGCCTAATTTTTCAATTAAAAAACCTGAAATAATAACACTCAAAAAAGTGCCGATCTGGTGAGAAGTTGACCATAATGACCATTTCATTCCACGTTCATTATTAGAAAACCAGTATGTTAAACTTCTTGCAATAGGAGGAAATCCCATTGACTGAACCCATCCATTACATCCCCAGAAAAACGCCATAATCCAGAGTAATACGCTGGCCGCTGGCAAACCAAAAAATGTTGCTTTTCCAGGTGTAATAAATACAGCACTTAATATAAATGCTACATTTGCAAGAGCTGAAATAATTAAAGCTGTAGGAAGAAATGTTCTGACATTTGATCTGTCTGCCAGAACGCCATTGGCAAACTTTCCTATTGAATAAGCTCCATATAATGTACTTCCGATAACACCCAGTTCAGTGTTACTAAAATGAAGAACCTGTCCCATAACAGGTAATGCTACCGAAATGTTTTTTCTGCAAAGATAAAATACTATATATACGAAAAAGCACGAAAGAAATATCCTTAATCTCCATTTTGGATAACTTTTGGCAATTACCTCTTTATCTTCTATCGTCGGTAAATCTGGTGGAATTTTGAAAAAATCAGTAATTTTTTTTCTTATTCCAAATTTTGATTTTCGTTTTTTTTCAAGAGACAGTTCATCTTGTGGTATTTTAACTTCCATTTTGTCCTTCCCTACCAATTCGTACAATATTATGAAACAAATTAAACCAAGCCTGTAACGTCTTTCTTAATAAGTCGTTTCGGCTTATGCTTATTCCCGCTTTATATGAGTCCTTTACTGATTATAACTGTTTTTTACATTTCTTAATCAGACCGGCACTTATTAATTCCTATATACATGATTATACATAAAAGCTAGAAAGCACAAAGTAAAATTTGTATAAAATTTTATTAACTAACGAAAAGACGAGCATTGCCCGTCTTTTACGTAATATTTTTATTGAATAACAGTATTATAACTAATAAAGTATATATTATACCAAAATTTTCTCAGTATTTATTTACTCTTCAGTTTTATTTTGTTTTAAAACCTTATCAATAGCTGACTGTGCAGCATCATTTTCTTTATTTTCAAGCGGTTTTGCAAGACATTCATTTATCGGTACAATGCCTTTTGTATCTGTTGCTGTTTCAGCATCCATTTTTTTGTCCATATATTTTTCTTTAACTATACCGGCAAGTGGAGTTGCTATAAATGGTACTATCATTCTCTTTGCTATAACAGCTGAAGCAGTAAGTGATAATAAGAGCTTGAATCCGGTTCTTGACACTTTTTCAACATTAGATATAGCTTTTATAACCTCTTTGTTATTTAAATTTGTAGTTCCTTTTAATCCGTTTTTAAGGTTTTCAAGATTGTTGCCTACTTTTGCATTATCAAAATGTGGTTTAATGTATTTGTTGAACCATCCCTCGGTCTTTGTATCAACGAAAAGCCCCAGTGTCATCTGGGTTAAAATCATTAATCCTCCGTTTACGAGGTCAAGTGATGCTACAAATTTTCTCTTGTCTTCAGGTATTCTTTTATTATTAAGACTCTGGGTTGTGTAGTAATAACAACCTAATGCATCTTTAGCAACAACAGACATAATAGCAGAAGTAACAATGAATTTATCAGGGTCGTTAATATGTATTTTACGTAATGTTTCAGTAATATTAGTGCTTGCAAATTTATCTATGCCTTTTATTAAACCATTACGTACACCATTACTAATATTCATATTACTTGCCCTCCTTCTTTGAATTGCTCAGATTCGGGAAGACAATTTCCATAAATCTTGGATATATCCAGTTAAGAGCAGTACATGTTATAGGTAACGTGAGTACTGACAGAGCTATACCCACAGGCAACTTAACAGCTTTTAATCTGGTTTCTGTAAATGCGACTTTATTATTAACAATTGCCTTAGCTGCTTTATCAAACATTCCTTTTTCGCCAAGATGATGTTCAAGATTTTTAATAGCATTTTCAGCGGTTTGTTTGTTGAGATCTTTGCTTAATCCGCATTTTTCCAGGAATTCTTCAGCTCCGCCTGCATTTTTAATACGATTTGCTGCCTTAGTTATATTTTCATCACCACAAACGCCCAGTTTTTCTGCAAGCTGTTCTGCTGCCAGATCGGCTTTAAATTTATTAATGTCAAGTCCTTTTATTTCAGGTAATATACTTTCACCTTTTTTCTTTAAAGCTTTAACAGTTGCTTTTACATCGTTGTCGTATTTAAGTCTTTCCTGATTTGCTGCTTTTTCATTTTTGTTGCCTATCAGTTCTTTTACTTTTTCTTCCATTTTTTTACGATCATCCAGATGTATCAGATTTGCAGCTTTTTTAACAGCAGTATCGTTTTTGTTGTCTATTTCGCCCAATTTTAAAGGATTAATTTCCAGTTTCTTAAATAAATCTTCTGCATTTTGAATACTATTAATACCAGAATTTTCTATATATTTCTCGTTTATTTTTTTATTCTGTAAAGATTTTAATTCTTCTTCTTTTAAGTTTGGATGATCTTCTACAATTTTATCTTTTATTCCTTTTTCATCTACTTTCTTACTTAAATTAAGATGGTCGAATTCTCCATTTTTTACAGCATTATCAAAGAATTTATTAAATTTCTGTGTTATCCCAAATTGTGCAGCTATAGCCAATACAGCAGAAATCGGCTGTCTCATTGCAGAATAATATCTTGTGTCTTTATCCTGGTTAGAAATAGGATTAAATGCAATAAATATAGGTGCTACAAGGGCAGTTCCTATATTATTTACAACAATACCAACAATTTCACTGTTCATACGTCCGGCTTTATCTAATATTTTTATAAGTTTCGATTTTTGGCCGATATGTTCTACTACCTGATGTTCTAAATTGCCAGATGAAGTGAAATTTACGCTACTTCTGCTGTTGTACTGTCTGTGGACTTGTTCAGCAGTAGACATATTGCCTATAACGTTGTTGTTATTCCCAACCAGCATAAAATTATCTCCATTTGATTCATTTCTATATTAAATAAAACATCATCGATTAAATAAGTGCTATTTTTTTGCATAAAATCAATAAAACTTAATAAAGTTCTTCTTACACTTAATTGCTTTTAAATTATTCTGGTTTTCTTAATAACAATTAAAAATAAATTAATGTTTCTATTTATTAACATATTTCTCACTTATATTTGTACATTCTCAATTATTTGTAATATTATTTGCATAAATATTTATTATAATAAAAGGGATAGGTTGCAAAATGCGTTTAGATTATAGTAATGCTTATAAGTTTAACAATACGTACAATAATAATAACTCAAAACCTAACTACTTGAAGGCTACTAATATGTATACCAGAAGATCAAATGTTTCTTTTGGTTTTCTTGATCCTGCTAGTATTCTTACTAGTCTGTTAATGCAAGGCCCAAATGCGATAAAGTCCTATAATCGAGGCAAGCTTTTAGATAATATAAATAAATGTGCAGATAGCAATTTACATTCAGATAAATTAATAAGCTTAAGAACTTTTAATGAACTTGTATTGTTGCCCAAAAAGGCTTCTTGGCTTGATGATTTCACTACTACAAGTAGTCTGGCTAAGAAATATGATGACTGTGGCGTTCGTGTAATACATGCTTTTAAAAGTCTGGATGATAGTAGTGCAACAAATCAAGAAGCAAAAAAAAGATGTGTCAGAAACCTCGTTAATGCACCAGAAGACTCTGTTGGAAGATTAATTGATGGGTTTGTGGTAGGATTAAAACTTATGAGTAATCAGATGAATGACCGTTATTATTCTAAATTTAAAGGCAATCTTGTAAAAGAAGTACATTACAATGATTTAGCTCTTAATCATAAAAACATACTCTATAGTTCATACAATCTATCTAAAAGTGTGAGTCAGCTAGGGAATGAACATAATGATTTCAAACTTGAATACTTCCATAGTGAGTGGTTTCATGTAACCAAGGAAGATATTCTACCAAACTTAAAAAAATCATTTGGATCATCTAAAAAATTTGATGAACTTCTTAAGTATGCTGAGCAAAAAGAAAAAGCTCACAAAGCTGTTTGGGAAAACGATACACCTGAACCTTCCGATCATGCTGATGACTACATGAGATTTCACCAGTGGGATACTTACCCTTAGCCCTTAACAGGATTCAAACTTTCCTTATAGGTTTCCTTTCGACAAGACCGCAGGGAATATCTTCTATTGAAGATATGAAAAGGGTCTGTCCCAAAAGGCTTGAGTTTCATATCTTTATGAAAATAGCACCAAGACTATGATTGAATTTTAACGATCGACTTTATTTTTTAAACTGCCTCACACTAATTAAAATTTAATTATTAAACCGCAAATCTGAAATGCATAATATCGCCGTCCTGGACAACATAGTCTTTGCCTTCCAGTCTTGTTACGCCTTTTTCTTTTGCTATTACGTAGGATCCAGCGTTGACAAAATCGTCGTAAGATGTAACTTCTGCTCTGATAAATCCTTTTTCAAAGTCTGTATGAATAACGCCTGCTGCTTGAGGGGCTTTCATTCCTGCCGTTATCGTCCATGCCCTGACTTCTTTTTCACCGGCAGTAAAATATGTTCTTAATCCCAAAAGTTCGTAGACGCTTTTTATCATTCTTTCAACCCCAGAACTTTCAACACCAAGGTCTTTTAAAAATTCTTTTGCTTCTTCCTGAGACAAATCTACTAGTTCAGCTTCTATCTGTGCGCTGATTATAACAACCTGCGCTTTATGTTGCGCTGCGTATTCCTTTACTCTGTCGACATATTCATTACCTGTTGCAAGATCAGCTTCCGAGACATTTGCAGCGTAAATAACAGGTTTTGTAAAAAGCAGATGCAAATTATTTACGAAAGGAATCTCCTCTTCGGTAAAATTTTCCATTGAAACAGGCTTTCCTTCACTTAAAAGTTCCGTTAATTTATCCAGTATTGCATCTTCAACAAGCGCACTTTTTTCTTTTGCTTTAGCCTGTTTGGAAACTCTTTCTTTTCTTTTTTCAACAGTTGTGAGGTCAGCTAAAGCCAGCTCTGTGTTGATTGTTTCTATATCGTTAATTGGGTCAATTTTACCGGAAACATGAATTGTGTTTTCATCTTCAAAGCAACGAACCACCTGAATAATTGCGTCAACTTCTCTTATATGCCCCAGAAATTGATTTCCAAGTCCTTCCCCCTTGCTTGCACCTTTAACAAGTCCTGCTATATCCACAAATTCAATAGCGGTTGGTATTACTACATTTGTTTTAACTATATCTTTAAGCACCCATAATCTTTCATCAGGTACTGTTACAACGCCTACATTGGGTTCTATTGTACAAAAAGGGTAATTTGCCGATTCGGCATTTTTACTGGAAGTCAATGCATTAAATAAAGTTGACTTTCCAACGTTTGGTAAACCTACAATACCAGCTCTTAACAATTTTATATCCTTTCCAGACTTTTATTATTTGAGAATTTAAAATCTCAAGAGTTATTACTCTAACATGAGTTAAATTATTAATAAAGTTATTGATTTGTATACTGTTTAATCAAGTAACATTTTATTATAGCGCAAATAATTTTTTATGCTAAAATATATTGGAATATTAGATAAACGGCAACAAATATACTGAATTTATTAAATAAAATCTAATAAGGTCCGACCTGGTAGTGGCGGAAGCTGGCGAACCTTGTCAGGGCGGGAACGCAGCAGCAATAAGCCATAACTTTCGGGTACTGTCAGTGTTCGGGCCTTATAATTATATAAAATATAAAATTTTTATCCGGTTTTTTAAATGATGAAGCACGAAAATATTATAAAAATTTATCATAAAGATACTGATTGTTATGGCATAGTATGGCATGGCGCATATATTAAATGGTTAGAAATAGGAAGAGTTGAACTTTCTCATCTTGCCGGAATAAATTTTAAAGAATTGGATAATATGGACATTTTAATGCCGGTTGTTGAGCTTAATTGCAGGTATAAATCACCTGCAAGATTATTTGATGAACTCTGTATAATTACAGAATTAAAAGAATTAAAGAAAACGAGCGTAACATTTTCTCATGTAGTAAAAAACATTAAAACAAGCCATTTACTTATTAATGCCACAACTACAATAGTTACAACAGATAAAAACGGCAAATTATACAGAAATATGCCGGACTACTTATATGATAAATACAGCAAAATTATATAAATTAATAATATGTTATAATTTTACAGGAACTGTCATTGCGAGCCAAAAAACTTAAATTATAAGCTATTGCTTCGCCGTCAAAACAGTTCTTTTATCTGAGTAATTACAGGCTCGCAATGACAATGTATGGAAATATATATTATGACTGCAACAAAGGATATAATTGAAAATCTTAGAAATAAAGGGTACAGGATTACACCCCAAAGAGAGCGGATTCTGGAGATTTTTCTGCACTTGCCAGAGGGTTATCATTTAAGTGCAGAGGATTTGCAGGTGATACTTCTTCAAAATAACATAAAAATTAGCCTTGCAACTTTGTACAGAACATTAAAATTTCTTGCAGCCAACGGGTTATTAAGAGAACTGGACTTTGGAGAAGATCATAAACATTATGAATATAATTCTACAAGTACTCCTCACCATCACCTGATATGTTTAAACTGTGGTTTAACGGTAGAATTTCACGATGATAAAATTTTAAAATGTGCTAAAAATGCGGCTTTAAAATATAATAATTTTCAGGTTCTGGATTATCAGTTTAAAATATTTGGCTTATGCAACACTTGCCAGAATTTAGCAGCTAATAATTTATAATAATTTTTAAGTTATAAAGGTCCTGACAAATTGTGTGAAGTATTTTTCTATAAGTTTTGCCACACAAAGGCGTGATTTAAAAATAAATTCATAACCATCCAGATTGCCTGTTGAAATATCAATACGCTGATTGTCAAGAAGTGCTGTAAACTCCTGTTCAAGCATATATGTAAATTCTTTTCTATCAATATTTTTATTTTCTAAAATTATAGGTTTCCCAATCTCTATAAATATTTCAGGACGATCTTCTCTTATAAAATTGTATTTTTGTGCAATAGGAATAAGATTAATGCCATCAAGTTTGCTGCATAAATAAGCAACGCCGCTTGCAAATTTAATTGGCCTGTAATCAGGAGGCATAACAGTTCCCTGCGGATAAATCCATAAAGATGTTTCAGGTCTTTTTAGAAAACTCGCACTATAATTTAGGGCCTTTATCGCAGACTGTGGAGAATCTTTTTCTACAGAAAACGCCCCTATCCTTGATAAAAGCGGAAACCTGTATAATTCTTCAATCATCATCCTTATATTTGCATGCAGTGCCTTCCTGCATAAAATGTAAGCTACCAGCCCATCCCACCAGCAGCTGTGATTGGCAAAAAGTATACTCCCTTTTGATTTATCCCTGAGTTCAAAATTCTCCCTGTTTTTTACCCTGAAAGAATAAAAAGCCTTTCTTATCATTGAAGAAAATGCAAATTCAAAGACATTTAGCCAGAACATCTGGTAATGATCTTTTATATCAGGTTCATCCAATTTTTTACCGGGTATATTATATTTTATTGTGTCTGTATTCTTAGTATTTAATAACATTTTGCAGCACTCATAAACAAAATATTCAGATATATATCATAAAAATCTCGTAAGATTGAACAGGAATCATATCTTTTAGCTTTAATACGAACGAGCTTTTAAAAAAGTAAAACTGACCGTTTCACTTTTTTAACGCTCCCTCTCCGCACATACCAATTTCAGACTTTTTGCTATTTTACTTCATTAATTGCAACTTGGTATAAGCGTAAAAAATTATAGTTTTTTCTTACAATGTTTTAAATTACCTTTTTGTTTATATTGCTATAATGCTTATTAAGTTAGTCCGGTAAAAAATCACATAGGCAAGTTTAAATCTTGACAATTACTATTTAAAGTATAAAATTCTATTAAATTAAACAAAGGAAATTTGGGTGAAAATCCCGAACTGGACCGCAGCCGTTATAGTCGGAATACTTTATTTAATTTATGTTTTTGCTAGTCCTACGCGCACTATGGAAGCAAAAATAATATTTTAAATATTATTTTGATTTATAAAAACGTGAAGCTAGCAGAAACAAATCTGCTGGTTTTTTAGTTTTTATGGAGTATCAAAATAAAATGGCAGGAACAATAGGACCTATAAAATCGGGTGGAGGATGCGCACATGGACTACCTCCCGGAGCATGCCCGATTTGTTCGGGAGGGGCAGGCGGCACTACTGCTAAAAAGTCCGGACAGATGTCATGGAGTGAATGTTATGCAATCGGGCAGGCGATGAAAGCTGCAAAACAAAGAGCATTAGATAATGCCAAAATGGATCAGCTTATTCAGGCAAGAACATCTGCACTTCAAAAACAAACAAATGTAATCAATAACCGTAATATCCCTAATTTTACAAAAGCACTTCCGTTACCTGTACAAAATACAATAAACAACTTAAAACAGGTAATTGCAAAAAATATTAACAGACTCTCAGATACTGTAATAAAGCAGATTGGTGTACTCAGGGAAAAAATAGAACTTTTAATGAACAAGTTTTCAAGTGCAGCAGCCAGGCTTGCATCTGAACTGGGAGAACTAAAAAACAAAATAAAAGATAACATTGATAAAAACATACAAAAAATCAAGAAAAAATTGTCAAAATTTCTGGATTTGGTGGACGAACTGCTGGAAGAAAACGAGATAGAAGAGACTGATAAAGTAAAAGAAGATCACAATCTCAGGGAACTTATAGAGGCAACGGTATCACATCCAATAAATCAGATTAAAAATTTTTATAAAAGTGACAGGAGGTTGAATGATGACTAATCCTGTTAATTTTAATACCCCTGCGTCAGTTACTCTGCAGGATCGCAACAATAAACACAGAAATAAAAAAATTCAGTCTGCTACAACAGAAGGTGTGCTTGTAAACAACTTTATAAAAACTGATTACGGAACTTCCTTTTATATATCACCAAATTCCACCATGCCTGAAGAGTTAAACGAACCAAAAGAAAAAACGACAAAAAGTATTTTTCAACATCCGCTTTTTTTACTTGCTGCAGCACCAATTGCAACATTAGGGCTCGGTGCTGTATTGAGTGCGTTTCATAAAAGTTCGTTTGTAGCCAAACAAAACCTGAAAAAAGATAATCTTTTACCGAATCTTGGACGTATTGTAGCAATTAATGACGATGCAGCACTTGTCTTATATCTTTTAGTGCAAGATCCGACTCCAAAATCTGTAATTGCCGCAACAGGTGTAGTCTTTGCATCGGCAGTAGGCCTCATTATGAAAAATTTTGTTGACGGATATAAGGAGATCTGGGTCAAAAAGCGACAATCCGAAATTCAGAGAGATCTGGAAGAATCTTTGATAGATATCGAGGAAAGAAGTTTTGCCGGAAAAACTCAAATTATCCGCAATATGATTGCAACTTATGCAAAAGAACTTAATCCGGTAACAAATCCGATAAAAAAAGAAATAGATTTTACTGGTAATCAAAAAGAAATTTTTTCAGATTTTATCAAAAAGTCTGAACAGCCTTCATTTAAACAGGAAAAAAAGAAAGATAAAATTACAGATAAAAACTGGTTTTACGCATTGGTTGGAATAGCTACAGTTGTCACTTCAGCTGTATTAACACGCACTATGTTCGGAAATCTTCGCAACGTTGCAAAAGAATATGACCAGTTTCAGAAAACAGCTGCACAAGAGTTAAAAAAAGGGCTTTCTCAGTTAAACGAACAGGAATTAAAAGATAAACTGGCAACAATGTCAATCAAGCCGGAAGTAAAGAGTTTTATTAATCAGGAATGGTGTGAAGCCCATGGCAGAGTTGACTCTGTATATGAAGTTGCCCCTGAATTTATGGGCGGCCATCAAAATAAAATAAGTTTTATCTCCGCTGTCAGAGATAAAACAGCATTTCTTTACACATATATTATGAACCCAAATCCGCAATCAAGAAATCTTTTGCTGTTAATGACAGGAACAGGAGCACTGGGCTATGCTGGAAATGTTGCAGTTCAAGGAATTAAAGAAGTTGAAGTTAGCAAAGCCAACGCTGAAACAGAAAGACAATTGCAGGACAAGCTTGTTCAGGTTGAATTAAAGAATTTTCTTGCAAAGAAAAAAGGTTATATAAATCCCCTGATAGCTGATTATCAAAGATTCAGTAAAGAAAATCCTGACCAACAAGAATGTATTGACAAAATGTACATCAACATAATAGAAGAAACCAAAAATGGCCCGCCATTTGTTTATTCATAACCAGAAATCAACTATATAGTAAATGTACTCAATAATTATACGTTCATCATTCGCATTAAAAAATACAAGGATTTTTTTGCTTCTTCGTGGTCTGGTTTTAGTTTAAGAACTTTTCTAAAACAATTTATAGCAACAGAATGTTTTTGTATTTGACAGTATATCATTCCAAGTTTGTAGTATACATCATAATTATAGGGATTTTTTACAAGTTGTTCTTTATGTTTGATAATCTCACGAATTACATTATTATCAACAGCTCTACAGTTATAATTTGTACCTGTTGTATTAATTAATGCCATTATTTTAACTAATAAGGATTTAGCCTCAGGATCGTTTACTTTAACCTGCAAAACTTTCCCAAGAACGTTTAAAGCGTTAATGTAATCCTGTTTCTGTGTATAAATAAGAGCAAGTTTAAAATAATCCTTAATTTCATTGTCATATGTATTCATCATCTGTACTACTTCAAACAGGGTTTTTTGAGCTTCCTTATGGTCAGGGTCAAGATATAATGTTTCTCTTAAACACGCTATAGATTCGTAGTATTCTTTTTGCTTTATATAAACCTTACCCAATGTAAAATGATTTTCCGGTTCTAGTGGATTTTCTGCAATAGCCTGTTTAAGGGCACTAATTGCCAAATCATACTGCTCGTTGTCAATGTACTTTTGATATATTTCCCTTTGTTTTTTAATTAAGTCATTTCTACATTCAGTTGTCTTATTGAGCATTTCTTCTATCTTGATATCATGTGATTTTATTGATAATGCCTTTTTAAAACAAGAAATCGCTTTTACATAATTATTGTTTGAATAATAGTATAATCCCTGATTAAACAGGTGTTCAGCATCATTTAACAATCCGGAAACTTTTTGAAAAAGCTCATTTGCTTCCAGATGATCATCTTTTAAAATTAGTATTTTTTTTAATTCTTCAACGGCAAAATCAAGTTCCTTATTTTTTATGTAGTCTAAAGCATTACTAAAATAATTACTGACAGCAGTTTCTGGGTTTTGAACTTGTTTTTCTTCAGTTATTACAGGTTCAGCTTCGGTAATCTCTTGCTTTACATGTAAAGTCTCAGCAGAGGTAGAGGTATTTATAGCATTATTTAGCATGATTAACGCATTTTTAGCTTCTTTATGATTTGGATTTAATAATAAAGTCTTTTTAAAGCTTTCAATGGCAAGATCTGTCTTATTCTGCTTTAGATAAATATTTCCAAGATTAAAATGAGCTTCAATGTCGTCATTGTTTATTGAGATGACATAGAAAAAAGTTTTTTCCGCCAGATCGTACTGTTTGCTAATGTAATAAGCAAATGCTAAATTATAAGCTACAGAAGGATTTTGTGAATTGAATTCAAGAGATTTTTTAAAGTTTGATATTGCTTCTTCATAATTCTTTAATGAAAAATAGGCAATACCTAGATTATCGTAACTGTCAGGATCATCAGGCTTGATTTTCAACGCCTTTTTATACGTTTGAATAGCTTTATAAAATTCACATTTTTTTGAATATGCAATACCTAAATTATGAAAAATATCAGCATCATTGGGATTTAATGCTACAGCCTCAAGAAAACTCTTGATTGCAAGGTCATATTCTTCTTTTTTTACACAAGCAAGACCAAGGTTGTAATGAAATTGATGATTTGATGAATCTCCTTTAATAGCTTTTTTAAAGCATTCGATAGCGAGGTCATACTGCCCTTTTTCATAGTGCATTATGCCTTTGTTATAATGTTTTTCTAAAGAAATTTTTGTACGCATAGCTCACTCTTATTTTTTATGGCTTATAAAAACTTATTATAATATAATATTTATATCAAATTTATCAGTTATTTAAAAAATATGCAACCTCTATAAAATTTAATACATTTTCTTAATTATTCTTTTAATTACTTTATTAATTGTTTTTTGAATCTTAATTTTATAAATAAAATAGGGTTTTATTTCTCTATACCTGAACGAGTAAAGCAAGCCAGATTGAAAGCTTATTGCTTCCGCTGTGGCTTGCTTCACTCCTGATTTGCATACTAAATCCGATTTTACTTTAAAATCTGAAATTTATTTTGAAAATGGTGTAAAAACTCTCTTGATTTTTTATTCAATATTTATGGTAGATAAAAACGTTTATTATGAATACCTTTCAACTAACTGTTGATTAGCAATATCTTCAAGCTGTGAGTCTGAGTAATTTTTATAATCACTATTCTGCTTTAATTCTGCAATAAGTTCATCCAGTTTAGAATAGTATTCGTCTTTTGTTAGAGTAGTATTATTTATTCCTGTTGTTGAATTAGAAGTTGTATTTTCGGTGTTTGAATCTTCTGTGTCTGTTAACGTAGTAGTTGTGTCTGTAACATCTGTAGCTGCTGTTGTATTTGCAACAGTTGCTGTATTGTTAGCTGTTGTATTGCTAGCTGTAGCAGCACTTGTTGAATTTGATGCGGCAGCTTTAATATCAGCTTTTAAACTACTTAACTGACTATTTAAGTCAATATCCTGTGTTCCAATACCACCATCACTGCCAACATCCCATATCCTTGATTTTGATCCATCTGAATTTGTTATTTCAAGGTAAGTTGTTGGATCATTATCCTTTGGATCAACTTTTGATGAACCCACTGTTGCTGTTATACCTGCTGCCTTAAGGGCTTTAGCTATTTTTAGAGGATTTACATATGCTTCCTTGCCTATTGTTGATGCTATAACTTCTTTTGCTTTTGAATCTAAATTTGCATATACTACGTCATTTTGGGCTTTTCCTGCATCATTTCTTCCTGCAAACAACAATCCATGTGTATCACTACTGGAATTTGCTGAATTTTTGGAATTTGTACTGGATGTTGTAGTAATTTTTTTTGAACTAACTGATGAAATACTCATGATACCGCCTTTCTTTTTATCTTAAAACTAATGATTTTCATATCTAGAATATATTGTTTATGAACTACATATATATAAAGTAAATAATGCCTCAAAAATTGCTAATAAAAATTTGATTATTTACATTTATTAACACAATTCAAAATTGTATATTTACCAGCAATTTTTAACCATTGTTAAAAACAAAAAAGTTAATAGATGCTATTTAATTATTTTTTTGCCATATACAACATGCAAAACCCCAATATATTGTTAATATTTACAAACCCAATATTAAGAATAAGTAAAAATATTCTTCTAAAAAAGTATATATATACCCCAGAACAAATAAGAAGATTATGTCACCAACAAAAGATATTTTGAAAATAAAATGCTTGTAAAATAGCTCTTTAAACAAAAAATAGATTTTGTTACAGCTAATATTTGTGGCAACAGTAATTACAAGATTTTTGTTTGTATTATTTTTGTTACAGCTTTATTTAAGATATGACAAATTTCTGTTTTTATACACAGCAGCTTGATTTAATAACTTGTTTGCAAAATTAACCGCATCGCTGTCGTCAGAAGATCCGCTTGCAAGGTTTGAAATGGCGAAAATTCTCTGTTTATTATCAAGATCATGAATAATTATATTGGTTTTATTTTCACTCTGAATCTTTTTAATATAGAAATACTGGTCTGCCATAGCTGCAATTATTGGCTGGTGGGTAATACATAAGATCTGATGGCTAACTGCAAGATCCGCAAGTTCTTCTGCAATAACCTGAGAAGTTTTGCCACTTGTACCTGTATCAATCTCGTCAAAAATAACTGTATCTACACTGTCAGCGTTAGCCAGAACTGTTTTAACCGCAAGCATGACTCTGGATATTTCACCGCCGCTAGCAATTTTTGCAAGGGGTTTTAGAGGTTCTCCAAGATTTGGCGAAATTAAAAATTCTATATCATCTATGCCGTTAGAACTTATTTCACTTTTATTTTCTGCTTTCACAAGAAACTGAACTTTTGGCATTTCAAGTTTAACAAGTTCATTCTGAATCAAGCCGGAAAGAGCGGAGGCCAGATTTTTTCTTGAGGCAGAAAGCTCGTTTGCAGATGTACTTAAGTCATCACAAAGTGTTTTTAGCTTCTGTGATAATTTTTCAATGTTGCCGGAATTTATTTCAATTTCGTCAAGCTCTTCCCTGAAATTTTCAAGATTTTCAATGACATTGGTCAGTGCGGGACCGTATTTTCTTTTTAATTTATCTAAAATATCAATTCTTTCTTCTATCTGGACTAACTTTTCCTGATCTGTTTCAAGATTTTCAGAATAATTTCTAAGCCCGTCTGCTGCATCTTTTAAATTTATTATGCTTGAAGTAATAGGTTCAATATAATCAGACAAACTTGTGTCCAGTTCAGATGCTTTGATTAACCTGTTTTCTATTTGTCCAAGAACATCAATAATACTGTCATCCTGACTGTAAAGACTGTTATAGCTTGAAATTGTCAGATTTTTTAATTCTTCCGAGTTTAAAAAAACAGACCTTTCCTGCATAAGTTCGTCATATTCGTCAGGATTTTCAATACCGGCTTCTTCTATTTCATTTATCTGAAACCTTAAAAAATCCAGCTTTTGCTCCTTTTCCTGAATATTTGAACTTGCAAGTTCCAGTTCTTTTGAAACCTGCTTGTATTCAGAATAAACATGTCTGAAATTGCTGATTAATTTCTGATGAAGCTGATCTCCATACTGGTCCAGCAGATCAATATGCTTTTTGGGTTGAAGGTAATTATATGTTTCATGCTGGCTATGAATATCTATAAGATGTTCTCTCAGGCTTTGTACGTAGCTCTGTGTAACAAGAACACCATTTACCCTTGATCTGGTACAGGTCTGGTTTATTTCTCTTGAAATAATCAAGGTATTATTTTCAACGTCAATGCCGTTTTCTGTCAACAGATCAACAGGAAAAGAAGAAGATAATTTAACTTCAAGTTCAATATTTGCTTTGATTTCTCCAGTTTTGATCTGTTCTTTTGCAGCCCTAGCCCCAAAAGCAAGATCAATTGCGTCAATAAGTATACTTTTGCCTGCGCCTGTTTCTCCGGTAAGTATATTTAAACCGTGTCCAAACTTTACCGTTGTTTCTCCTATTAACGCAAAATTATTTATTGACAAACTTTTTATCATTTTTACCGACTTTAACTTATCGATTCTCCGGGAGCAACTCCCCAGTGCAGCTTTTCACGCAGAATGCAGTAAAATCCGTTGTTTTCTTTTTCAAGAAGAATTAACCGTGCTTTGTGTTCGCTTTTCTTTATACTAATTTTACCACTACTATCAAGTTTAACATTTTCCTGCCCGTCTGCGGTAAGATAAACAAACTCATCATCTGTTGAAAAACTTACAGTTATGGTTTCATTTGCTGGAATAACCAGAGGTCTTGTCGTCAAAGAGTGAGGACAAATAGGAACTATAACAAGGGCATCCATTTCCGGCATAACGACAGGCCCGCCCGCAGAAAGCGTATAAGCAGTCGATCCTGTCGGAGTCGAAATAATTAAACCGTCAGCAAGATAATCACAGACATGTTTGTTGTTTATGTCCAGAAAAAGCTCTGCCGTTCTGGATAAAACACCACCTTTTACTACTATATCGTTCAAAGCTGTCTGGCAGAATTCATGATTTTCAGCATCTTTAAAGGCTTTTATCATCAATCTTTCTTCAATTTTAAAGCGGCCTTCCAGTAATTTTTTAATGCCTGATTCAATATCTTCAGGCTTTAGCTGTGAAAGAAAACCAAGCCTTCCTATATTAATACCCAATATAGGTATATTTAAAGGTGCATAATATCTGGCTGCTCCAAGCAGTGTCCCGTCTCCACCCACTACTACTGCAAGGTCTATATCTTTATTGTAGCTTTCAACATGTTTTTTCTTGCCGGGAATTATCTGCTTTATTATTGAGCATATTCCAACACTGCAAAGTATATTTTCCAGCTTTTCTACAACATGCTTTGCTGCTTCATGTTCAATATTATAGATAATCTCAATTTTTTCGAGATTTAAAACCTGATTATTTAAAGATTTAATCTGACGAGAGTTGCTCATAAGCTTCTTCCACAACCATCCTGATTTTTTCTTCGTCTAAATTACCCTGTTGATTTGATAAATAAACCAGATATTCAATATTCCCGGCAGGGCCTTTAATCGGGGAATAAGTTAAATCTACAGGGAAAAGTGATAATGTGCAAGCAAAATCTGTTACATATTTAATTACATTAACATGAATATTTTTATCTTTAATTACGCCGCTTTTTGGCACTTGATCCTTTCCGGCTTCAAACTGGGGTTTTATCAGTGCAATGATTTCCTGTTTATCTGGATTCATAAGATTTTTTATATTGGCTAAAACCTTGGTTATAGATATAAAAGACAAATCCATAACTGCAAAGTCTGCCGGTTCTGTAGATTCTTTGTATATTTCTTCAAAAGTTGCATGCCTTATATTTGTCCGCTCTATTACGACAACTCTCGGATCGTTTCTAAGTTTCCATGCCAGTTGCCCGTAGCCAACATCCACTGCATAAACTTTTTTTGCGCCATTTTGAAGCATACAGTCAGTAAATCCGCCTGTAGATGCCCCCGCATCAAGACAAATTCTATCTTTTACTGAAATATCAAAAACTTTTAATGCTTTTTCCAGCTTTAACCCGCCTCTACTGACATAAGGAAGCGTCTCAATTTCAACATTTAAAGCGACATCTGGCAAAACCTGAGTACCTGCTTTTGTGACAGTTTTTCCGTCAAGCTTAACTTTTCCTGCCATAATAGCAGCCTGTGCCTGACTCTTGGTTTCAAACAATCCTCGCTCAAGCAGGATAGAATCTAATCTTTCTTTTTTAACTTTTGAACTCATAATAATTTATTGTAACTCAAGCGATACGTATAAATAAATTATTTTCTGTTATACAGGCGTTTTAATATTGTATGCTTGCCCGGCTATCTTGAAAGAGCTAGGCGGTTTCCTGTGCACTTATAATCATCCCATCCTGCTCTTTTTTGATTTGCTCTAATATTGATTGTGCTTTTTGAATTTTAAAATCAGCATCTGTATCTGAATTATAGTTTTTAATATTTTTTACTATTCTTTCGTTAGCTACTTCTCTAATGGACCTTATTGTTTTTTTTATTCCTCTAATTATGTTATAAGAAAAAAGATCGTCAGCACTTATTTGTTTACCGTTAGAATCCTTAATAATAACTGGTTTTGTAATAATTCCTGCAACATTGTCTATATAATTAACCATAATAACTTTAATATCTTTATTATCATTATCTTTCATTTTTTTGGCGCTTAATACAATAGCGCTGTAACTTTCGTCGTTATCCAATAGTAAAGAGAAATAATCAATAAAAGCTTTTTCATTTCTTTCGTACGTAGGAATAAAAGAATCGTAGATTTTTACCATTGTTCCAAATGATAAATTTGATCTTTGCTGATTAAGTTTTTGGGCTTTTTGTGTAAAAACAAGATTGTTTTGCTGTGAAGATGTAATTTGCATAAACGTAACTCTTTATTAAACTAATAATCTATATTATTAAAAGTTCCTTAAGAAAAATATTTGTTAAAATATTTTTCTTAAATAATAAATGTTTACAAATTACCAATTAAAGCAGTAGGATAAGCATACTTTCCCATCAATGGACTTTTAACGCTTTTTCCAAAGATTCGGTAGAATACTTATCAGCTGCAATCCAGCTTTTGATTTCGTTTTCAGGAATATCAAGAGCTACAGAGATTTTTGAAATAACCGATTTTGACATGGGCTCTTTGCCTATAATCATTTCATTAAGCCCGCCCTGACTATAATCAATCAACTTGCTTAAAGCTGTTCTTGAAAGTTGTTTTGATTTTAAAATTTCATCTAGCTTTGTTGTCAGGATTAATCTGTCACTCTGTTTTTCTTTTTTTATTTTTACAGCCCGTTCAAGTATTTCTCTCGAATACTTATCCGCCAGAATCCAGCTTTTTATTTCTTCAACCGAAACACCAAGAATCGGTGCTAATTTTTCTATGACGTGTTCTGGACAATTATCTCTTCCGTTTAATATACTGCTTAATGCTCCCTGACTGTGATTAACAATTTTAGAAAATTGTGTTAAAGATAAATTATTCTTTAATAAATAATCATTTATTTTTTCTTTTATAATAAGCATTTTAACCCCATCGAAAAAACCCGTTGACTTTTAAATAAAAATGGTGTAAAGTGATTAAAGAAAAATTGGTTATTTACTTTTATCCCGTGGATGGACTAACGTACCAGATCTTAAGGGAGAGCAAAACCATCCAAACCTAAGCTTGAATAGACCTATTATTCAAGCTTAGGGCTTTATTTGAATTTACTTATATATTCCTGATTTTTACGTCAGGAAATATTGATTTGTTAAAATTTTATCATAACCTCTTTAAGGACGTAATAAAAAATACTTACGCATTTTTTATTACTGGTGAAATCTTGAAAGACAAGAAGCAGTCTACAAAAATTCTTAGCCGCCGCCTTCGCGTCGCCGAAGAATTTTTTCCGCTGTCCTTAATACAAACAGATGATTCTCTGTTACGCTTTAGTAACTTTTTAACTACATGTCCTGAATATATAGTAAGATTATTAATACTAATATGGCAAAAAATAAGTTTGAGAGGACAGGCATGCTTCAGGAAGCAACAAAAATAATATCAGCGGCATTTCAGGACAGTTTTATAAAAAGAATTTCTTTATATCTGCATGACTGCGTAAGAGAAGAAGTAAAATCGTCAACATTCAGAAATCTTAACCAGGATAAAGAAAACAAATGGTATTTTTTCAGCGGAGAAGAAATGCTTCTTTCTAATCCTGATACAGTACTAAGTCTGGACGGGACAAACAGCCAGATTACCGAACTTATGCTTCAGGCGGAAATCTCCCAAAAAGACCGCCATCTGATATACGGATACTTTTTTCTTGTCGGAAAAGCTCCGGGGAAAAAGAGAGCCGAAGAGTTCCTTACCCCTCTGCTTTATTTGCCGTGCAAACTTGAAAGAAACGGAGTTAACATAAACTGCACACTCACAGAAGAAACCCTTTCATTAAATACGGGTGCACTTGCAAATTTGCTTAAATATGACGATGAGGACAGGGTAGACCATATATTTGAGGGGCTGATAGATGTAGTACCCGATCTTCCCGTAACAAACGAAAAACTTCAAATATTTTTCACCACATTAAAATCAATTATTCCTGATATAGAAATAACAATGTTTAACCCTGAATCACCGGTACTTCCTGATGCTAACGGAAAGTTGACTGTTGATAAATTATCTGCTGTCGATATTTCTGCTGTTATTCTAACCAAAAGACCTACTATAACAGCAGGTGTACTTCATGAACTAACACAAATCGCCGAAAAGCCAAGCGGGATTTTTAGGGAAACAGCTTTAAATATTATTCAGGATGAATACAGCAAAAATCAAAAAGCTAAAACTCAGTCTAATATGACTATTGAGCCTATAAAAACTAAAAAAGTCGAGGAATTTTCCCCTATAACTCCGCTGGAACTTAGCAACAGCCAGACAGAAGTAATTGATGCCATAAGAAAGTATCCTTTGGTTTCTGTTTTTGGTCCTCCTGGAACAGGTAAATCTCAAACAATTGTTAATCTGGTTTCTCATCTTGTGGCTACGGGCAAGACAGTTCTTGTTGTATCAAGAATGGATAAGGCTGTTGATGTTGTTGCAGAAAGATTAAACGGGATGGGTGCTCCGTTCCTGTGTTTAAGAGCCGGCAGACAAAATTACCAGAAACAGCTTAACTTTCACCTTCAGGATTTGCTTGCAAACAAGGTTGATATTGATACAGGATTTGAAGATGCTGTTCTCTCCTCTGTTGACGATATGAATACTCTTGTTAAATCAGTAAAAGAACTTGAAACAAACTGCCAGAAAATATTGGAACTCGAAAAAAACTGGTATACAACACTTAAAGAATGTGAAGAACAGAAAAAGCAGGGTAAGACAGAGCAGCTGATTTTTTCTGAGTTTACAGAAAAAGAAATAGAACAAATAAATACTTTATTTAAGCAGGTACGTGAAAATTACGAAAAGTCGGGGTTCTTTAACTCAATTCGTACAAAGCTTTCATACAAAACGCTTTTACAAAATCTCAGGCTTCAAAAGGTTGAGTTAACAGACGTAAATCTTGAAAAAATCGAGAATGATCTTGAAATAATAGAGCAAAAACTTAAACTGAAAACAATTGAAAATTCAATAAATAAAATAGGAAATCTGCACCAGCTGCTTGAAAATCTTAAAATTCTCAGGCAAAAACAAAAAACTCTTGCGGCTGATATCCTTAAAAATCAGCGACGGGAGTCTTTAAAAGGGCTTATGAGAGATCAGTCAAAGAGGCAGACTCTCTATATACACTCAAAAGCACTTGTTGAAAAGAAGAAAAACCTTCAGAACAGGCTTTTGCATCAGGAAGATTTCAGACCGCTGCTTGAGGCATTTCCCTGCTGGGCAACTACAACGTATGAAATATCTGAATGCCTACCGCTAAAGCCCGGTATGTTTGATGTTGTAATTGTGGATGAAGCTTCCCAGTGTGATATAGCAAGCTGTATACCAGCATTATTCAGGGCAAGAAGCGCTGTAATTGTTGGCGATGACAAACAGCTTTCTCATCTGTCATTCCTTGAAAAAGCAAAAGAACAGTCATTCTTAAGTCAGTATAATATTCCTGACAGGTATCAGCTTATTTTGAGGTTCAGGACAAATTCCATCTTTGACTTTGCCAACTTCTATGCGCCAAAATCAGTGCTTCTTGATGAACATTTCAGAAGTTATCCGCCTATAATTAACTTTAGCAACCGGGAATTTTACGGGAACAGGATTAAAGTTATCAATAAAGTACTGGAAACTCCGGATTGTCTTGATCTTAATATAGTAAATGACGCAAAAGTCGACCTTGACAGCACAAGAAACATGGCTGAAGTCGAGAAGATAATGGAAAAACTTCAGGATATAATAATGAATGACAGCAAAAATCCTGCTAAAAAGCCGTATTCTATAGGTATAATTTCACCTTTCAGAGGACAGGTTGAACTTATTAAAAAAGCCATAAGCCAGGTTTTGACAGGCGATATTATCAAAAAATACCAGCTGGAAGTCGGCACAGCGCATACATTTCAGGGTGACGAAAAAGATATAATCCTTTTATCTTTTACAATTGCACCAAACAGTCATTTTCAGAGTCTTACATTTATTCAAAAACCGAATTTATTTAATGTTGCAATAACCAGAGCAAGAAAAAAACTTATATGTTTTGTATCAAGACCGTCTGAGTCACTTCAACCCGGACTTTTACGGGATTATCTTGAATACATTCAGGCATACAAGACAGAAACTGAAACCAGAGAAATAAAAACAACCTATAACAATTTTGCAGAAGAAGCTGCTGCTGCAACTTTGCGGGAAGAAGGTTTTTCTGTATATCCAGGCTTTGAATTTGCAGGATTTAACATCGATCTCGTTGTATCTGATGGTAAAAACTTTGTTGCAGTTGAATTTAACGGTTTTGACGAAACGGATATCCCGTCAAAAGAAATAAAGAATCAGTCTATTCTTGAAAGATGCGGCTGTAAAGTTTTACGTATTACTGCAAGAGAATGGCATTATAGCAGTGTAGTGTGCATAAACAGGATTAAAGAAAGCATTAAACAAGTTTAGAAAACCTGAAAGATGCATTATCATAAGAGCAAAACTGAAGCAGCATAGAAATTAAAGAAAATAAAATTACTGGAAAGACTCCAATTTTATTGGAGTCTTTCCAGTAATTTAAACTATATATTTTTCAATCAATTAGCCGATTTAATTTATCCGGTCTGCGTTTAAAATTTATATGGTGGGTAAGGGTATATACGGTAAAAGGGGACTTATGGGGGTTATAAGTATTAATTCACTGCCGCAAGGTTTTGAAAAATTTTTAAATAAAGCAGACAATCCTGATAAAAAATACAATCCTGATGCTTATGAGCATTGTGTAAAAGGTGATGCTTTAAGGATAAAAAGCTATTTCTGGGAATCCATTGATGAATATTTAATTGCGATCACTCATGATGAATCAAATTTTGATGCATACAGAGGGATGGGTCTGGCTTATAAACAAATTGGCTATATAAAAAGCGCAATAGAATCCCTGGAAAAAGCCAGAAATATAGAACCATTTAATAAATGTATCTATAATGAGTTAGGCTGCTGCTATACTCATTATAATCAGATAGATGTAGCAATTAAACGTTTCAAAAGAGCTTTAACTATTGACAAGGATTATACAGAAGCTAAATTTAACCTTGCTATAGCACATGAATTTGCAGATGAGCCTCAAATGGCAATAGATATTTATCTAAAGATTATAGAAGACAGACCTTCATATATAGCTGCATATAACAATCTGGCAAGTCTTTATATGAGACAGGAAATGTTGACTGATTGTATAAAATACTTTAAAAAATTACTGCACATAAATCCTGATTTTTACAGGGCTTATCTAGGTATAGCAGTAGCTCTTGATAAGATGAATCAGTGTAAAGAATCTGTAAGATATTATAAAAAGTACATGGAATATAAGCCTAATTCTGCAAATGCACCTTATATTCAGGACAGGATAAACGAAATCAAAAAAGAAAGGCCTGTCAACAGGAAAACTTGCTTAAAACTTGTGACTATGAGCAAATGAAAAGGTCTGTCAAATGAGTTGTTTGAAGGTCAAATTGCTGGAACAATTTGTTGTCACATTTTTCTCTTTTGTTCATATGTATAACAATATTTGACCTGTTTTTTCATACTTATAAGTTTGCATCTTAGCTATACAAAGGTCTCATTTATCGCATATTCAAGAATTCCTGTAAATTTGCAACTTAATTTTTACTAAATGTAAATTATCAATAGCATAAAATTTTTTATTTTTATAATAAGCTTATTATAACTAAATTTTAGCTATTTAATCAGCTTGTTCATAGTTAAAAAATAAAAAATTTTAATTTTATCTATTTACATCAAAAATTCTAGTTGTTATAATACCTTTACAAATTGAATAAAGAAAATAAATGATCCTCAGTAGCTCAATGGCAGAGCATTCGGCTGTTAACCGAAGGGTTGTAAGTTCGAATCTTACCTGGGGAGTTTTTTATTGCAATTGAGTCTATAGAGGAATCAGGAGATTCCTTAAAAGACAGGGAATTATTGTTAATCGTAAAAAAGTACAACGATTAATGAGAAAAATGGGTATAGAATCAATTTATCGAAAAATCAAGACAAGCAAACACAATCCAA
>Ga0074193_1001235_pt1 | contig 33166 bp, 24 predicted proteins | sample EPASupsiteHSE605_FD_64523 | JGI IMG/M metagenome (GOLD analysis project Ga0074193, IMG submission 64523) | Bioremediated contaminated groundwater from EPA Superfund site, New Mexico - Sample HSE6-05 | ecosystem: Environmental > Aquatic > Deep subsurface > Groundwater > Contaminated ... | reverse complement strand
CGATTTCTTCGCCTCATCTGCGAGTCCCCGCCCATGGGCGGGGGGGCGGGCAACGCCACGGCCAACATGGCCGGGGAACTGGCGGCGCTGGGGCACGGGGTGCGGGTGGTGACGGCCGCCTTTGGCGGCCTGCCGCGCCGGTCGGTGGTGGACGGCTACGAGTTGTGGCGTATTGCGGCCATACGGCGGCATGCCGACCATTGTTCGCCGGTCGAGATGCTGTCGTTTCTGGCCAGCGCCAGCGTGGCGTTGCCGGCAATGGCCGGAAGTTGGCGGCCGGATGCCTGCGTGGCCTTTTTCGGCATCCCGTGCGGACCGGCGGCCTGGGTGCTTGGACGGCTGTGCGGCGTGCCGTACATCGTGTCGCTTCGCGGCGGCGACGTGCCGGGCTTTCAGCCCTACGATCTGGCCGGCTATCACCGCCTGACCGGCCCGCTCATCCGCTTTTTGTGGCGCGGCGCGGCCCAGGTGGTGGCCAACAGCCAGGGCTTGGCGGCGCTGGCCCGGGAAACGTCCGGGGCGACGCCCATCCGGATGATCCCCAACGGGGTGGATGTGGAAAAATTCCATCCGGCCGGGGACGCCTCCCGTGAGGGGCCGGTGCGGCTGCTTTTCGTTGGCCGGGTGGTGCGCCAGAAGGGGCTGGACGTGTTGCTCGACGCCCTGTCCCGGCTGCCGGACACGGCCTGCTTTGAACTGACCATTGCCGGCGACGGGCCGCTTCGGGCCGAGATGACCGACCGGGCCGAGCGGCTGGGGCTTGGCGGCCGGGTGCGGTTTGCGGGTTGGGTGGGGCGCGGGGAGATGCCGGAGCTTTTGCGGCAGGCCGACGCCTTTGTGTTTCCCTCCCGCGACGAGGGCATGCCCAACGCGGTGCTGGAGGCCATGGCGTCCGGGCTGGCCGTGGCGGCCACGCGCATTTCCGGCAATGAGGAGTTGGTGGAGGACGGCCGGACCGGCTTTCTGGCCCCGCCGGACGATCCGACCGCCCTGGCGGCCATTTTGGAGCGTCTGGTCGGCGACAGGACGTTATGCCTGGGCCTGGGCGCGGCCGGCCGGGAGAAAGTGGCCCGGGAGTATTCCTGGCGCGTGGTGGCCGAGGGCTACGCCGCCTTGTGCGCCGAGGCGGCCGAAGCGGCCCGTTCCAAATGTGTTCAAAAATAATACAGCAAAAACAATGCGTTATTCCAGTAAGGAACATTCGTTCTTTGTGGTACTTGCCATTTCAGGACTGAGCTTGCACTTTTTCACAACCTGCGCGTTCTTTTGGCGTTCCTAGAAAATCACTTTTAAATAAGCAAGTTAGCAACGATACGAACAATTGTTCCCGCTGGAGCGGACAAAAGAGTAGCGGCTTTTTCGGCTTTCGACGCGGGCGGATCGTTCTATGTTCAATATTTTACGAATTATTCCAGCATGTTTTATGAGAAACGAACAAACGTCGCCCCGAAATCAGTATGATCAGATCCGCCATCGTGATTGACGTTGGTCGCAACCAGCAACGATACGCACGCCATACGCACAGCTCCAGGCCGGGGACGTTCGCATCATGTTCAATAAAAATTTTGATATTCCAATTGGTTCATTGAGAAACGAACAAACAACGCCCGCCCGGGCGAGGTAGCCATATGTGCGGTATTTGCGGATTCGTTACGCCCCGGGGCGCGGAAGCCGATCTGCGCCAGACCCTGGGCGCCATGACGAGTGCCGTTGCCCATCGCGGCCCGGACGGCGCGGGCCTCTACAGCGACGCCTTTCCCAACGGCGGCGGCGCGGGCCTGGGGCATCGCCGGCTGGCCATCATCGATCTGGCCACGGGCGACCAGCCGCTTTTCAACGAAACCAAGTCCCTGGCCATCGTTTTTAACGGCGAGATCTACAATTTCAAGGAGCTGCGCGACGAACTCGTCGCCCGGGGCCACGTCTTCGCCACCCGCAGCGACACCGAGGTCATCGTCCACCTCTACGAGGACATGGGGCCGGCCTGCGCCGCCCGCCTGCGCGGCATGTTCGCCCTGGCCATCTGGGACGCGGCGAAGCGCGAGCTGTTCCTGGCCCGCGATCCCTTCGGCAAAAAGCCGCTCTACTACGCCGTGCGCGACGGCGTGCTGATTTTCGGCTCCGAGCCCAAGGCCGTGCTCGCCCATCCGGCCGTGACGCCGCATCTCGACGCCTCGGCCGTGGCCCACTACCTGACGCTCCAGCACGTGCCCGAGCCGGCCACGGGCTTTGTCGGCGTGGCCAGCCTGCCCCCGGCCCACACCCTGACGTGGCGCGATGGCCGCCCGACCATCTCGCCCTACTGGCGGCTGGACTACCAGCCCAAACAGGCCGGATCGGCCGACGCCCTGGCCGAGGAACTGCGCGCCCTGGTCACCGAATCCGTCAGGCTGCGCCTCGTGTCCGACGTGCCGCTCGGCGCGCATCTTTCCGGCGGCGTGGATTCGGCCATCGTCACCGCCGTCATGGCCGGCCTGACCGACCAGCCCGTGCGTACCTTTTCCATCGGCTTTGCCGAGGCCGCCTATGACGAAACCCCCAAGGCCCGGGCCGTGGCCGAACGCTTCGGCGCCGAGCACACGGAGTTCACCCTGGGCTGGGACGACGCCCGCTCCGTCATGGAAGACGTCGTCGCCGCCACGGACATGCCCTTTGCCGATCCCTCGGCCCTGGCCGCCTGGCACCTGTGCCGGCTGACCAGACAGCACGTCGCTGTGGCCCTAAACGGCGACGGCGGCGACGAAATGTTCGCCGGCTACCAGCGCTATTGGCTCGACCCCCTGGCCGACGCCTATGCCGGCCTGCCGGACGTGGCGACGCGGCGGTTGATCCCCTGGCTGGCGGCCAGACTGCCGGCCCGGGGCAACGTGCCCGTGGAGGCCGACTGGCGCGCCGGCATAAGCCGCCTGGAGCAGGCCATCCGCATCCCCCGCGCCGCCAGCCTCGTGCGCTGGGGCTCCTACTTCTCGCCCTGGGACCGCGACGCATTGCTTCGCCCGGAATTTGCCCGCGCCGCCCGCCCGGCCGACACCGTCGGCCTCTACGAAGCCGCCTTTGCCGCCGCCAGGGCGGACAGCCTCCTGGATCGCAGCCTTTTTGCCGACGCCGCCATCTACCTGCCCGGCGATCTCCTGGTCAAAGCCGACCGCATGGCCATGGCGCATGGCCTGGAAGGCCGTTCGCCCTTCCTCGACGTCCGCCTCGCCGCCTTCGCCGCCCGGCTGCCCACACGCTGCAAACTGCGCGGCATGACCGGCAAATACCTGCTGCGCCGGGCCTTTGCCGACATCCTGCCCAAGGGCATCGCCAGCCAGTCCAAACGCGGCTTCGGCCTGCCCCTGGCCGGCTGGTTTCGCGGCCCGCTCCGGGAATATGCCGCCGACCTGCTGCGCAACGGACGCCTCACCCGCGACATCGCCCGCCCCGAGGCCGTGGGCGCCCTCATCGACGACCATGCCGCCGGCCGCGCCGACCACGGCAAACGCCTCTACGCCCTGCTGATGCTGGAGATCTGGCTGCGCCGCCATTTCGGCTGACGAGAGGGGGAATAACGGAGGAGGAGCGGGCCACGATGTGCCTTCGGCGACCAGGAGGGGCGTCGCCCCTCCTGGACCACCCCGCCGGGGGCACTCTTTTCTTCCCTTCTTCCTTCCCCGCCCTCTAGCCCGTGGCGGTCACGGTAGCCGTGGCGAAGCGGACAAGGCGCGGCACGTCGAGGATCAGCGAGATGCCGCCGTCGCCGTTGACAGCGGTGCCGGAGACGAAATCCAGCCCCTTGTAGATATCGCTCAGGGGTTTGATGACGGCCTGCTGCTGGCCGACCACCACATCCACGGCCAGTCCGACGTCTTCGCTTTCGACGCTGGCCATGATGATGCGTTCGTAGCGGGGGCGCTCGCCGGCCACGCCCAAAAGCGCCCGCAGGCTCACGCAGGGGGTCAGGTGGTCGCGCCAGGGGATGGAATCCACAGGCACGGCCGGCCCTTCGCAGACGCGCTCCTGGCAGGCCACCACCGAGGCCAGCGGCAGGATGTAGAATTCGCGCCCCACCTTGACCTGTATGCCGTCGATGATGGCCAGGGTCAGGGGCAGGCGGATGGTCAGGCGGGCGCCCTGGCCGAAGGTGGATTCCAGGGTGACCCGGCCGCGCAGACTTTCGATGACCTGCTTGACCACGTCCATGCCCACGCCGCGCCCGGACACGCTGCTGACGGCCTTGGCCGTGGAGAATCCGGGTTCGAACAGGCATTCCAGCACGCGCTTGTCGTCGGCCTCTTCGCCCGGGGCCAGGATGCCCTTTTCCAGGGCCTTTTGGCGCACCCGCTCGATGTTGACCCCGCCGCCGTCGTCGGTGATGACGATATGCACCTCGCCGCTTTCGTGGGAGGCGCGCAGCCGCACCGTGCCCAGGGCGGGTTTGCCGGCGGCCTGCCGGGTTTCGGGATCTTCCAGGCCATGGTCGAGGCTGTTGCGCAGGATGTGGACCAGCGGGTCCTTGAGCCGGTCGATGACGCTTTTGTCGAGTTCGGTGTCGCCGCCCTCGGCCTCGAACACGGCCTGTTTGCCGAGATCCCCGGACAGATCGCGGACCAGCCGGCGCAGCGTGCCGAAGATGCCGCCGATGGGCACCATGCGGATATGCAGGGTCTCGTCGCGAAGGCGCGAGGCCACCCGGGCCAGATCCTCGGCAATGGCCCGGCCCTGGGCGTCCTCGCTGGAGGCGGCCCGCTGCTGCAGCCGGGACTGGATGATGACCAGTTCGCCGACAAGGTCCACGAGTTTGTCCAGGCGTTCGGATTCCACCCGGATGGAGGAGGTCGAGACGCCGGCCGGGCGTTCGCCGGCGGCGGCCGACTCGGCTCCTTCCATCGGCATGCGCAGGGTGAGCACCTCGTTGACGCGGCCGACCATGGCGGCCAGGGCGGCATCGGCTCCGCCCCAGGCGGCCGGTTCGAGGATGGCGGCGAAATCGTCCAGATCGGCAGCGCGCAGGGCCACTTCGGCCAGCCGCGTCACGGCCACGTCGTGTTCGTCCTCAACGAACAGGAACACGTCGCGCAGCGCCGCTTCGCCTGCGTCGGTGACAAGCACCATGTCCCACCACACGGCGACGATTTCCGGATCGAGGGCGTCCACGGCCGGCAGCGCCTCGGCGTGGAGCACGGTCCGGGACAGGCCCAGGCCGGCCAATTCGTCGAGAAGGCCCATGGGGTCGGCGCCGGAGTGGTAGGTGGAGGGTAGGGGCCGGTAGCGCACCCACCAGGTGGCGGCGATTTTCTCGGCCGGACCGGCCGCCGGGCCGGCGGCCAATGCGGCCGGGGTTTCGCTACGGCCGGCGGCCGCGCGCAATTTGGCCATGAGGGCGTCCGAGGCGGCGCAGTCCGCCGCGTCGGCCCCTGTTGTGGCCATCAGCTTGAGGATATGGTCGCGCGAGACGAGCAGCAGGCTCAGGATGTCGCTGGAAAGCGTCAGTGCGCCGCTTCGAGCCAGATCCAGGAGGCTTTCCACCTCGTGGGTGAAGCGGGCCACCTCGTCGAAGCCGAACATGGCTCCCGAGCCTTTGACGGTGTGCATGGCCCGGAACAGCCGGTCAACGAGTCCCGTATCATGCGGGCTGCCCTCCAGGGCAAGCAGGACTTCCTCCGCATCGCCCAACAGCTCCAGAGCCTCCTCCTGAAACGCCTTGGCGCCCTGATCCAATTGCATGCGCGTCTCTCCCGCCCGGTTCAGGCAACAGGGGCGGCCTCGGCAGCCGTTCCCAGCATGGAACCGAGATCGTACATTGCATCGGTGGCAAAAATCCGATTGCCGTCAAGCATCAGGATGAACCGGCCTTCGTGACTGGCGATGCCGCGCAGGCAGGCCCCCTCGGCGCTGTCGCCCATGGCCGGCGGCGGGGCAATGGTTGCCGGGTCTATTTCCAGGACTTCCTTGACCGAATCGGCCAGCACGCCGACCATGGAGACCTCGCCCTCGCGGGCCACCTCCATGATGACAATACGGGTATTGATGGTCTGGGCCACCTGCCCCAGCCCGAGCTTCTGGGCCAGATCCATCACCGGCACGGCCGCGCCCCGGACGTTGACCACGCCGCGCATGAACGGCGGGGCCTGGGGGATGCGGGTCACTTCGGTGTAATCGAGGATTTCCCGGACCGAATCGATGCCCAGGGCAAAGAGTTCCCGGCCCAGGGTCAGGGTGAGAAAACGCCCGGCCAGATGCGCTGACTGTTCCTGCATGGCGTGTGCTCCTTTCCCGGACGGCGACCGCCGGGAATCCGCGCTCAGGATTGCTTTCCAAAAGAACCATGGACGCTGCCCGGCCGTATCCCCAGGGCCTCCCGGCCGCGGACCGGGGGGCCGGTCCGCGGCCGGTGCCGTGGCGTTTTCTTGTACCAGCAATCGCGTCTCCGACAAAGTCCCGGGCGGGCGCTGCGGAAAATTGCGGTTTCCGGGAAGGGGTTCCCGGGACGCGTCCGGTCTGGAACGGGCTAGAACCGCTCGAACTCGCGGTCGCCCTCCCCTTCGCCCTCGAGATCCACGAGCTTGCCCGCCGCCGGCCGGGCCTTGGGCTGCGCTGTCGGGACCTGGGGCCGGGGCTGGCGTTTTTTCGGGGCGATGTTGTGGGCAGGGGCCCGACGGGGGACGGACGGCCCGGCGTCCAGCTTGAAAAATCCCACCGTGGTCTGGAGCTGTTCGGCCTGGCCGGAGAGTTCTTCGGCAGTGGAGGCCAGCTCTTCGGAAGAAGAGGCGTTTTGCTGCACCACCTGATCGAGCTGTTGCAGGGCGCGGTTGACCTGGGCGGCCCCGGAGCTTTGCTCGGCCGAGGAGGCGGCGATTTCCTGGACGAGCTCGGACGTTTTGAGGATGTCGGGCACGAGCTTGTCGAGGAGTTCGCCGGCCCCTTCGGCCACGCCAAGGCTGGCGGCCGAGAGTTTGGTGATTTCGGCCGCGGCCGCCTGGCTGCGTTCGGCCAGCTTGCGGACTTCCGAGGCGACCACGGCGAATCCCCGGCCCTGGTCGCCGGCCCGGGCGGCCTCGATGGCGGCGTTCAAGGCCAGCAGATCGGTCTGGCGGGCGATTTCCTCGATGATGGAGATCTTGGCGGCGATGTCGCGCATGGCGGCCACGGTCTGGGTCATGGCCGAGCCCGAGGAGCGGGCGTCTTCGGCGGCCTTGCGGGCCAGCGCTTCCGTCTGGCGGGCGTTGTCGGCGTTCTGGTTGATGGCCGAGCTCATCTCCTCCATGGACGAGGAGCACTCCTCCACGGCGGAAGCCTGTTCGGACGCGCCCTGGGACAGGGACTGGGACGAGGCGCTCAGCTCTTCCGAGCCCGAGGCCATGTTCTCGGCCCCGGACTGGACCTCCTGGACGATGCGGGTCAGGCGTTCGACCATCTCGGCCAGGGAATGCATGAGGCCGTCCTCATCGGAGCGGGCGCGAACGTCCAGGCGCAGTTCGCCTTCGGCCAGCTTGCCGGCCAGTTCGGCCACGTTGGCGTCGGCGGCCAGCAGGGCGGCCAGGGATTTCATGAGCAGGTCGCGTTCGGAGCGGACCCGGATTTCGACGCGCAGGTCGCCAAGGGACATCCTGCGGGCGGCCTCGGCCACGGTTTTCTCGGCCTCGAGCAGGCCGCGCAGGGAATGCAGCAGGATATCGGCGTCGGAGCGCGGTTCGACGGCCACCTCGAGGTCGCCCAGGGCCATGCGCGAGACCGTGCCGGCCACGCCGTCCTCGGCCGCAGCCACGGCCCGCATGGCGTCGCAGACCTGCCCGACCTCGTCGGCGCGCCGGATGTCCAGGGTCTTTTTGGTGTCGCCCAGGGCCAGGGCCTTGGCGAAATTGCCGCAGGCCACCAGAGGATTGGCGATGGCCCGGGAGATGGCCAGGCCCAGCGCCAGACCGAGCAGGACGCTGACTACGACGATGCCAATCAGGATCAGGCGATTTTCATTGTAGAGTTCGTCGCCCTCGGCCGCCAGCCGCTTGGCGTTGTCTTCCTTGGCGCGGGACAGTCCACCCAACGCCGCGTCAAGGGCCTCAACTTTTTCACGCCCGGCCCCCAAGGACAATATTACGGAGTCGCGGTGGGCCTGCAAATCCTCCGTTTTGGAGATTTCAACAATGCGGCTCAGCACGGGCAACAGATCTTCCCAGGCCCGGTCACACTTGGCTATGGCGTCCTTGCCCCGCTGGGTGATGAACAGAGGACGTGCGACATCCATCTGGGTCAAATATTCTTTTTTGTACTTCTCTATGCGTTCAAGGTATCTGGAGCGTTCTTCCTGAGAAGAGGATAAGAGTAGATTTTTTATGGCACGATCCGCATAAACAAGACTGGTGTTGGCTTCCTTGGCCGCAGAAAGACCGAGGAGTTCCCGGGCGTACATGATGTCGGCCCTGTCACTGATCTTGCCCATGTTGATAATGCCAAGCCAGCCGACGCTACCGGTGATGATTGCCATCAGGACAAAAGAGCCGACGAGCTTTTTACCGACGCGCATGTCGTGAAACCACTGCATGACCCTCTCCTTGCGTGCTGTGTTGTGCCTCCGCCAAAAAACTGGTGCAGCGATTCCCGAACCCCGGCAGCCCGGCAATTTCGGCCCCTTCCCCGTGCACCGTCCCCCAAAACCGCCCGACCGCCGGCATCGCCGCATTCTGCCAAGGCCCACACCTCGCCAGGGCCGCGCCGACGCGCCTTGAAAACCGCCCGCACCGCATTGCGCTGCATACAGCCTGCTCCGACAGGGATCACCCAGGCAGAAGACGCATTGATGCGGGGTAGTCCCAAGCTATGGATTCATACGATATCTGCAAGACTTGTCCAGCCCTAAAACAGCCGCCTGCAATGCCGGGGACGACAGTTTCCCATGACGCCAGCATTCCAGATTCTCATACCGTCCGGACACGAAAATACAATTTTGGCGCCTCCGTTTTATCACGAATTGCTCCATCTCGTAGCCATGCCGGAGCCGTTTTCCTGGTTGCGACACAACGGTTGCCGCAAAACGCTCCCTGGACAGGCTCGCAGAAACTATTTCTTCAAAAAACAATTATACCGAGAACGATCTTTTGTCCCCTATCGGCCGACAGTCAACAAACATTACACGATCTGGCCGTGCTTTTTAACATATCGCCACGCCGCCCCCCCCCCGGCGCGGTGTTGTTCTCGTGACCGGCGCACCACGAGAAACGGGACGGCGCATGGCGCGCCGTCCCGTCACGGAAACTTCGGGCGGCCTGCGCAGCAGCCTGCCGCCCCTGGGTGTTTCTGCCGGCTTCCCGGCCGGCCCGGCCCCTCCCCGGCTGGTGGTACGGAGCAAGGCAAAAGCAGTATTCTTGCCCACCAACGCACCGTGCGGCTTGTTGGCGGACGCGAAGGGGAACGAAAGGCGGCCTCCGGCGGCCGGGGGGAATCATTCCCCCCGGGCCCCCTGGATAAAGGGGGTCAAAGGGTGGGAAGGGACGGCGGATGGGCGCGGAAGTTCGGTGAAGATGGGCAGCATGGGCGCCAGGGACGTGAATGCCCGGCCTTACCCTGCCTTTCCGTCCGGGAGGGTCCGGGAGGGGATGATCCCCTCCCGGCCGCCAAGGCGGTATTGCGCACAGACCCTAAAATCGCTCGAAATTCCGGTCGTCGCCGGCCTCGGCGTCGAGGTCCACCACCGCCTCGGGCTTGCGGGGCACGGGCAACGTCCTGGGGTCGCGCCGGGCGGCAGGCTTGGCTTTGGCCTGGGGGCGCGAGACCGCCCTGGCCCGGGGCACGAGGCGGTCGCCGCCGTCGGCCAGCCGGAAAAAGCCGATGGTGGCCTGGAGCTGCTCGGATTGCGAGGACAATTCCTCGGCAGTGGAGGCCAGTTCTTCGGAGGAAGAGGCGTTTTGCTGCACCACCTGATCGAGCTGTTGCAGGGCGCGGTTGACCTGGGCGGCCCCGGAGCTTTGCTCGGCCGAGGAGGCGGCGATTTCCTGGACGAGCTCGGACGTTTTGAGGATGTCGGGCACGAGCTTGTCGAGGAGTTCGCCGGCCCCTTCGGCCACGCCAAGGCTGGCGGCCGAGAGTTTGGTGATTTCGGCCGCGGCCGCCTGGCTGCGTTCGGCCAGCTTGCGGACTTCCGAGGCGACCACGGCGAATCCCCGGCCCTGGTCGCCGGCCCGGGCGGCCTCGATGGCGGCGTTCAAGGCCAGCAGATCGGTCTGGCGGGCGATTTCCTCGATGATGGAGATCTTGGCGGCGATGTCGCGCATGGCGGCCACGGTCTGGGTCATGGCCGCGCCCGAGGAGCGGGCGTCTTCGGCGGCCTTGCGGGCCAGCGCCTCGGTCTGCTGGCTGTTGTCGGCGTTCTGGTTGATAGCCGAACTCATTTCCTCCATGGACGAGGAACATTCCTCCACGGAGGAAGCCTGTTCGGAAGCGCCCTGGGACAGGGATTCCGACGAGGCGCTCATCTCCTCGGCCCCGGCGGCCACGTTTTCCGCCCCGGCCTGGACCTCGCGCACCACTGCGGCCAGCCGCTCGATCATCGCCTTGAGCGCCCGCATCAGGCCGTCGCGTTCGGAACGCTGCTTCACCTCGATGCAGAGATCGCCCCGGGACAGCTTTTCGGCCAGGGCGACCACGCCGCGCTCGGCCGTAACCAGCACGCCCAGGGAATGCAGCAGCGTATCGGCCTCGCAGCGGGGCCTGGTCTCCACGTCCAGGTCGCCCTGGGCCAGCCGGCCGACTGTGGCGGCCACGCCGGCCTCGGCCGCCGCCACCGTGCGAAGGGCGCTGCAAAGTTGCCCCACTTCGTCGGCCCGCTCGATGTCGAGCGTGCCGGACGTGTCGCCAAGGGCCAGCCGTTTGGCAAAAACGGCCCCCAGCTCCAACGGCCGGCCGATGGCCCGGGCAATGGCAATGCCAAGCAGGAGGCCCAAAAGCACGCTGCCGGCAATGACCCCGACCAGGACCATCCGGCTGGTTTCAAAAATTTCCGTGGTTGCAAGCGACGTGTCGCGGGCCGCGCGTTCCTTCATTTCCGCCAACACGCCCATGGTTTCGTCCAGAGCGAACAGCCTGGTGCGGGGTTCGCCGCTGATCATGTCCATGGCTGCCCGTTTGTTGGACAGGCCTTCGGCTTTGACCATCTCGATTGCTTTGGCCAGCAGAGGATGCAAGCCGTCCCAGGTCCTGACCAACTTGTCCATTTCTTCACGGCCCTTGTCTGACACGAAAAGTGGTTTGGCCTTGCCGATGTTGTCCTCAAACGTCTTTTTATGCGCTCCGTATGACTCCACAGCCTTGGCCAGATCTTCAGGCGTCGAGGCAAGCAGGACGTCTTTGATGGCCCGGGCAACGAAGAGAAGGTCGACATTTGCCTCTTTTATGTACGACAAGCCAAGAAGATCATGTTCATACATGGCTTCCGCCATAGTATCGACACGCGCCATACCATTTATTCCCACGATCCCTACGGCAAACGTTATGACGGACATGAGCGAAAATGCCAGAATGAGTTTCTTCCCGACACGCATGTTGTGAAACCACTGCATGAGTCCGCTCCTTTACCGAAAAAGACAACTACCCTGCCCGGGACGACCCGGGACGGCCGCCGCCCCGGATCGGACAGCCTGCGACCCCAAAAAAACCGCTTTCTTCTCCAACACGGCATCATTGTTAACAACACCTGAATGCGACTGCAACAGACAAGGAAAAAATACCCGACTGCCGCAACTGCCAACAGCCCGGCCACGCAGACGTCATCTTTCGTCGTGATCCGCCGTTTCCCCTGTTCCGGCGTGTTTCCACCCCAGAGGCAGGGCGCGGCCTTGCAGGCGCCCAGGGCCATCCGCCATGGCCCGAAGTCCCTACGCCTTTCCCCTGGCAGCCCCGGAGCCCCCTGGGTCAGGCGGCGTTCTCCTGAAGGACGGGCTGTTGCATGGACGGCCGGCCAAAAGTTCGTTGCCGTCTTTAATGAAAATAATTTTCATGGGGCAGAAAGCGGGGAGCGGGGAAAAACGGAGCAGACGCGCGGCAGCCGGAAAAGCCGGGGCTGCCGCGCACCGGTCCGCAAAAGCGGCAGGCGTGCCGGCGTCGCCGGGAGGCGGACAGCCGGGTTGGGGGCCGCCTCAGTCGGGCAGCATCCGGAAGAGTTTGTCGCGGCCGCCGTAGCTGTGCCAGACCGCCCCGTCCCTGACCACGTAGGCGCTCGGTTCGGTGCCGCTTATCAGCCGGTCGCCGTCCACGGTGAAGGCCATCCAGCCCGTGTGGTCCTCCAGGCTTTTGCCGTCGCGCCAGTCGTAGTACACGGCATAGCGGTCGCCCTTTTTCACCAGACAGTAGCGGTAGCTGTTGGGCCGGTTGAATTCCGAGGGACGCGAACGCATGTGGCAGCCCAGAAGCAGGGGATTGGGCTCGTTTGTCACGGTGGCGTACACGGTCGGCTCGCCGGCCAGCTCGGGCCGCGAGGCGGCCTTTCCGGCGCAGCCGCCAAGGGTCAGGATCGACAGGACAACGGCAAGACAGATTCGGACCATGCGGGGCTCCTTTGGCAGGGTTGGCGGCAAAGACGCCGGCCGGGCCGATTGCGGCTGTCGGCCCGGCCGGCTGGGACTTAGCGCCCGGGCTGCATCGGCCCGAACCCGGGCTGGCGCGGCCCGGCAGCCGGGCCGGGTTGGGCCGGACCCCAGCCCGGTTGGCGGGGGCCGGAAGCCGGGCCGGGCATGGCCGGTCCCCAGCCGGGTTGGCGGGGGCCGGATACCGGGCCGGGCTGGACCGGACCCCAGCCCGGGGCAGGCAGCGGGCCGACCTGGCCGGGACGCGGCCCAGGGCCGACCGGGCCGGGCCAGGGTCCGGGTCCCGGCCAGGGGCCAGGGCCGGGATACGGTCCGGGACCGGGCCAGGGCCTCGGACCGGGGCCGGGATACGGCCACGGCCCGACAACCACCCCGGGACCGGGATAGACCGGGTACGGCGGATAGCCGGGATAGACCGGGTACGGGCCATAGGGATAGCCGGGCCACGACGGATACACCGCCACAGGCGGCAGCAGCGGCCACGGCCCCCGCCAGCCGCCCGGCCGGGGACCCGGCGGCAGGACGCGCGGCCCCGGCGGCGGCACAAAGCCCGGCCGGGGCCGTTGGGCCATAGCCGCATCCGCCAGCCAGCCCAGACAGAACACCATTGCCAACATCATCCAGACGATGCGTCGCGCCATGGCCGCCTCCTTTGCCGCAGTGTCGACAAGGACCTATCGCTATCCCCAAATTTACCCATTCGCGCGACGATGACAAGAGGCACGATCCGTCTTACCTTATCGGCCGACAAGGCCCCGGCCGGCCGGCCGGTCCGGCAAACCCAGGCGGCGCCCCGCTCCGCCGCAACCATACCGCGGGAATCATGGACGCCACGGACAAACGTATCCTCGACATTATCCAGACCGGCTTTCCCGTCGCCCCCCGGCCCTACGAGGCCATCGGCCGGGAAGTCGGCCTGACCGAGGCCGAAACCCTGGCCCGGGTGCGGGCGCTGCGGGAACGCGGCATCATCCGCCGCATCGGCGCCAATTTCCAATCCGCCAAAATCGGGTTCAAATCCACCCTGTGCGCCGCCTCGGTGCCGCCGGAAAAGTTCGACGCCTTCACCAGGGCCGTCAACGACCACCCCGGCGTCACCCACAACTACCTGCGCGACCACGCGCTCAACATCTGGTTCACCATGATCGGCCCCTCCCGCGAGGCCATCGCCGAAGGACTGGCCGCCATCACCGCCCAGACGGGCGTGTCCATCTTAAACCTGCCGGCCGACCGGCTGTTCAAGATCCGCGTGGATTTCGCCATGAGCGAGTAACCGGCCCGGCCCGACAACCAAAGGCCATCCGGCCATTGACGCCGCCCGCATACGGAGGTTGCCATGCAAGACGCCATCATCGCCGTTTGTCCCGCCTGCCTGGCCGTCAACCGCGTCCTGACCGGCCGCCTGGACAGCGGTCCGGTCTGCGGCAAATGCCGCGCCCCCATCCTCGAACCGCATCCCGTCACCCTGACTGCGGCCAATTTCGACACGTTTCTGGCCAAAAGCGACCTGCCGGTACTGGTGGATTTCTGGGCGCCCTGGTGCGCGCCGTGCCGGGCCATGGCCCCGGCCTTCGATCAGGCCGCCGCCATGCTCCACCCCCGGGCCATCCTGGCCAAATGCGACACCCAGGCGGAACTGGCCATCGCCGACCGCATGCACATCCAGGGCGTGCCGACCATGGCGCTCTTTGTCCGCGGCCGGGAAAAAGCCCGCATCTCCGGCACCCGCAGCGCGTCCGACATTGTCGCCTGGGTGCGGCAGAATCTGTAGGGCAGGCTGAGGCGGAAATGAAGAATGCCTCCGGCGGCCGGGGGGGATCATCCCCCCCGGACCCCCTGGACAGGTGGGGGTGAAGGGGTGGGAAGGGACGGCGGATGGACGCGGAAGTTCGGTGAAGACGGACAGGACGGGCACCAGAGCCGTGAACGCCCCCGGACCCCCTGGACAGGTGGGGGTGAAGGGGTGGGAAGGGACGACGGATGGACGCGGAACTTCGGTGAAGACGGACAGGACGGGCACCAGAGCCGTGAACGCCCCCGGACCCCCTGGACAGGGGGGGGTGACGGGGAGGCGGCGCGGTCGCAGTCGCACGCGGGAGGTCGCGGGGAAAATGCAGGGCGGCTGTTCCGTGAACCGCTACCGCCTTATTTGCACAACCACAGGGCCGCGCCTTCGATGCCGCGCAGGATCTTGAGGCTGGTGGTGGCAAAAATATGATTTAAGGTCGACGGCTTGTGGGACGTGCGGCCGATGGCCACGGCAGCATATTTATGGGCGTTGGCCTCGTGCAGGATGGTCTTGGCCGGGTTGGACGACGTCAGCACCTTGATGGCGACGCGATCCTCGGCAATCCCGTTGTTTTTGATCTCGGCGATGGCCCGGCCGAAGATTTCCTCCGCGTTGACGCAGCGATCATCCGTGCAGACGTGGAGCAGGGCGATGTTGTGGCCGGGTTCGTGGCGCAGCATGTAGCCCACGTGGTCGGCCACGCGCATGCATTCGTCCGAACCGTCGACGCACACCAGCACGTTTTTGCGGCCGCGCTCCGGATTGCGGCAGATCCAGATGGGGAACGTCAGCGATTCCCAGAGAATGCGGTGGGACACGCTGTCTGTGACCATCTCCTCGAACCAGGACAGGCCGCGCCGGCCCAGAACAGCCGCGTCGTAAAGGCCGGCTTCCGACTCCTTGACGATTTCCTTGACCGTGCCCAACTTGCCCTTGGAAAACTTGACCCGCACCTGATCCTTGCCAAAGCCCATGGTATGGAGCCAGTCCATGGCTTTTTCCATGGCCGGCACGCCGTGGACGGCCTTGTCCTCCTCAATGTGGACCACCGCTTCGGGATTGGCCTCCAGGTTGATGGGATCGAGCCGCCAGTCCGGGCGTCGCGGCACCACGTAAAACAGGGTGAGGAGCACGTCCTCGCGCCGGGCAAAAAACTGGTGCACGAAACGCAGGCTCTGGGAGGTGTGGAACTCATCGCTGACGGTCACAAGCAGATGCTTTTCCATAAGACTCGTCCTTGGATGGGATGCGGCGGGGGACGGTCCCCCTCCGAGGGGGTTGTTTTTTATGTCGATAAAACATCTTGCGCGAACTTGGAAAGGGATTATTCTTCAGAACCGATGCTGACTTTCATTTTCAAGGAGATCGGGCTATGGATACGCTGATCGTCATTTTGATCGTGGCCGTGGCGGCCGGATACGTCATACGCAGGTTTTTCTTCAAGAAAGGCGGCTCGTGCGGTTGCGGCTGCGAGAGCGGCGGCTCGTGCGGCAGCGGCAACGGCGGCAAGGGCGGGACGCCGCCGTGCTGCTCCGATCCTGGCCGAAAGCCGTAGGCCGGCCGGCGACGGAAAATTTTTTCTGCCGGCCGGGGGAGCGCCCCCCCGGCCGACAGACGGTTTTTCGCGTTCATCCCTCCTGCCGCCCTCCCCGCCGCGCATCCAGGTAATACAGCACCGGCACCACCATGCGCGAGAAGATGGTGGCCGCCACTTCGCCGGCCATCAGCGAGATGGCCAGCCCCTGGAAGATCGGGTCGAAGAGGATGACGAACGCGCCGGCCACCACGCTGACGGCCGTCAGGAGCATGGGCCGGAAGCGCACGGCCCCGGCCTCTTCCACGGCATCGGCCAGGGCGACGCCTTCGGCCCGGCGCATCTCGATGAAATCCACCAGGATGATGGAGTTTCGCACCACGATGCCGGCCCCGGCGATGAAGCCGATCATGGAGGTGGCCGTGAAAAACGCCCCGGCGGCGGCGTGGGCCGGGATGATGCCGATCAACGACAGCGGAATCGGGGCCATGATGGCCAGCGGCGTGGTGTAGGACCCGAACCAGCCCACCACCAGGATGTAGATGAGCACCATGACCACGGCAAAGGCGATGCCCATGTCGCGGAACACCTCGTAGGTGATCTGCCATTCGCCGTCCCATTTGAGGCTGTAGTCGAGCGTCTGCGACGGCATGCCGCTTAGAAGGATGGGCAGCGGCGCGCGGGAGGCCGTCTGCCACGCCCCCTGTCCCGATGCGCCAAGGGCGGCCAGCACGTCGTTGACCTTGTTCATGGCGTAGATGGGGCTTTCCTCGCGTCCGGCCACGTCGCCGGCGACGTAGACCACGGGCGTGAGATTCTTGTGGTAGATGGCGCCAGGGCTTGTCTGTTCGCTGACGCTGGCGATCTGGGCCAGGGACACCATGCGCCCGTCGCTGCCCCGCACGGCCAGGGAATCGAGGGTCGCGGCGTCGGCCCGGGCGGCCAGGGGCAGGCGCACCACGATAGGGGCGTCCTCCCGGGCGGCCTCGTCGTGCAGAAGCCCGGCCACCGTGCCGGACAGGGCGGCGCCGAGGTCGCGAAGCGCCCGGTCGGGATCGACCCCGGCCGCCAGGGCCTTGTCGCGCTCGATGCGGATGACCCGCTCGGGCCGGGGATCGTCCACGTACCAGTCCACATCCACCACGTCCGGGGTTTTCTGCATCACGTCGCGGACCTGCCGGGCCACGGCCAGCCGGCCGGCGTCCGTCGGGCCGTAGATCTCGGCCACCAGCGTCTGGAGCACCGGCGGTCCGGGCGGGGCCTCGACCACCTTGATCCTGGCCCCGTGGCGGGCGGCTATGGGAAGCAGGGCCTCGCGCACGGCCTTGGCGATGGGATGGCTTTGCGCGGCGCGCCGGCCTTTGGGCAGCAGATTGACGGTGATTTCGGCCTCGTTCTGGGCGCTTCGCTGGTAGTAGTGGCGGATCAGGCCGTTAAACGTCATGGGCGCGGCCGTGCCGGCGTAGATGACGGCGTTTGTGGCCTCGGGCCGGGCCAGCACGGCGTCGGCCAGTTCCCGGCACACCGCCGTGGTGGTTTCCAGGGTCGTGCCGCGCGGCATGTCCACTATGACCGAGAATTCGCTCTTGTTGTCAAAGGGCAGCATCTTGACCAGCACGGCCTTGGCCGGAAACAGGGAACAGGCCCCCAGAAACAGGATGCCCACCACTGCGAGAAATCCCCAGCGCCACAGCGGGCGCTTGAGCAGCCGGTCCATGAGGAAGCGGTAGAGCCGCGTGCCGGGATCGTCGGGTACGACGGCATGAGGTTTGGCGTCGGCCTTGAGGGTCCGTTTGGCCGTCCAGGGGGTGATGAGGAAGGCGACGGCCATGGACAGCAGCATGGCCACCGACGCGCCGACGGGCATGGGCCGCATGTACGGTCCCATCAGCCCGCCGACGTAGGCCATGGGCGCGATGGCCGCGATGACCGTGAAGGTGGCCAGCACCAGCGGCGCGCGCACCTCGCCCACGGCCTCGACAATGACCCGCGACAGGGGTTTTCCCTTGGACCCGGGCAGGGACAGGTGGCGCACGATGTTTTCGACGTCCACGATGGGGTCGTCCACCAGGATGCCGATGCAGAAAATCAGGGCGAAAAGCGTCACCCGGTTGAGCGTGTAGCCCATGAGCCAGTAGGTGGCCAGCGTGATGGCCAGGGTCACCGGCACGGCCACCATGACCACGAGGCTGGCGCGAAGGCCCAGAAACAGCGCCACCACGCCGCCGACGGTGACCGCGGCCAAAACGAGGTGCAGCAGCAGTTCGTCCACCTTGTGGCGGGCGGTTTCGCCGTAATCGCGGGTGACCGTGACGTTGAGATCGGCCGGCAGCGCCGTGCCGCGCAGGGCCTCGATGCGCGACAGCGCCTCGGAGGCGATGCGCGAGGCGTTTTCCCCGGCCCGCTTGGCCACGGCGAGCGTCACGGCCGCCTGGGCCGAGCCGGCCTGGGCCGAATCCCGGCCGGGCACGAACAGGACGTAGTCGTCGGGCTCATCGAAGCTGTCGGCCACGGCGGCCACGTCGGCCAGATAGACCGGCCGGCCGTTTCGCACGCCGACCACGGCCCGGGACAACTCCTTGTCGCTGCGGAAAAAATTGTCCAGCCGCACGGCCACGGCCTGCCCGGCCCGAAAGGACTCGCCCAGGGACCGGGCGGCGTTTTGCAGGCCCAGGGCGTCGAGGATGTCCACGGCGTCCAGGCCCTGGGCGCGCAGCCGGTCGGGGTCGGGCTCCACCATGACGGCCCGCCTGCGTCCGCCGGTCACGGTCGTCTCGCCCACGCCTTCGATGCGGCGCACGTCCTCGTTGACGGCGTTGGCCATCAGGCGCAATTGCCGCGAATCGTAGGCCCCGCCCCACAAGGCCACCGACAGCACCGGCACGTCGTCAATGGACCGGGGTTTTAAAATCGGCTGGGAACAGCCCGGCGGAATCCAGTCCAGATGCTGGTACAGCCGGGCATAGGCGGCCACGACGGCCTTTCCCGTGTCCATGCCGACCTTGAACCGGACAATGGTCACGGCCTCGCCCTCGGCGGCCGTGGAATAGACGTACTCCACGCCCGGGATTTCCCACAGGATGCGCTCCATGGGCGTGACGACGCGGTTTTCCACCTCCCGGGGCGCGGCCCCGGGCATGGAGACGTGCACGTCGATCATGGGCACGACGATCTGCGGCTCTTCCTCGCTCGGCGTGGCCCAGACGGCCATGACGCCGGTCAGCACGGCGGCCAGGATGAGCAGCGGGGCCAGTTTGGAATCGACAAAGACGGCGGTCAGCCGGGCCAGCCAGTCGCCGTGATGGCCGTGGCGGTCGGGTTCGGTCATTTCGGGGCTCCGGCCACGCGGTCGCCCTCGCGCAGCGTCCCGCCGGGATCGCAGGCCAGACGGTCGCCGTCGGCCAGGCCGCTTACGACGTCCACAAAGCGTTCCCGGCCGGTTTCGCCAAAAGCCTGCGAATCGGTCAGATAGGTCTTGCCGTCAAAGGCCACGGCCAGAAAGACGCCGCCGGTCTTGACCACCCGGAAGCGCAGCGTGCCGTCCGCGTCGACGGCCATGACCGTGGGCAGGTCGCCGCGCCGCACGATGCAGGCCTCGGGCACGAGCAGCTTGTCGACGGTGCGGGCCGGCACGAACACCCGGCCGAACATGCCGGCCCGGGGCGGCCCGGTCGCGCCCGGCACGGGGTCCGGCAGGGCGCACTTGAGCTTGAAGGCCCGGGTGAGCGGGTCCACCCGGCCGACGATGGCCGAGACGGCCACAGGAAACGGTTCGGGGGCCAGCGACGGCACGGCCGCCACCAGGGTCTGGCCCTGGCGCAGGCCGGCAATGAGCGATTCATCCACCAGGGCCGTCAACTCGAAGCCGCCCGAGGCCGCATCCACCAGGGCCAGGGGCGCGCCGGCCGTGACAAAGGCCCCCTGGTCCACGTAGCGCCGGGCCAGGATGCCGTCGAAGGGGGCGGTGATGCGGGTGTAGACGCGAAGCGCCGCCAGTTCGCCGAGCTTGGAGGCGGCGGCGCCCATCTGGGCCTCGGCCGCCTCGACCTGACGGGTCAGGGCCTCGTATTCGGCCCGGGCCTTGTCGTAGTCTTCCTGGCTGACCGCCTTCTGGGCCAGCAGCCTGCCCAGGCGCTCCGTGGTGGTCCTGGCCAGCCCGGCCCGGGCGATCAAGGCCTGCCTTTCCCGGAAAATCTGCTCGCGCGAGGCGGAAAGCCCCTGCTCCTGGCTGGAGAGGTCCTTGTCGTCCAGGCGCATGATTTCCTGGCCGGCGCGCAGCATGTCGCCCTCGCGGGCGGCCACGGACAACACCGCGCCGGCCACCTTGCTGGCCAGGACGACGCTCTGGTGCGACTCCACCTGGGCCGGGAAGGAGCGGCATTCCACCACGTCCCGGCGCTGGACCGGGCGCAGCGGCGTTTCGACGATACGGGGCCGGCCGGCCTCCCGGGGCTTGTCCCCGGAACAGGCGGCGAGCAGCAGGGCCATAACGACAAGGAGCAGCAAGGGGCGTGGGTGCATGATCCATGGCAATTCCACGCCATGCCCTGGTTGTCAACGCGCAAGGCCGGCAGCGGGTCTCGCCGTGGCCGCGGCCACAGGGCCATTGCACAGAGGAGAACCCGGGGATGCGCTCAGGGACCGGGGAAGCGCCAGGGCGGCACCGGGGCGAGGTTGACGGCATCGACGCTCCAGAGATCGTCGTCCAGGGTGAGCAGATTGAGACGGCAGTAGTCCTGGCCCAGGCGGAACAGCCGGGACAGGTCGATGCCCAGGATATGGCAGAGAATGGTGCGGTTGACGCCGCCATGGGCCACCACCAGCACATTGCCGCCGACGCCGGCCAGTTCGCCAAGGACGGCCACGGCCCGGGCCTGGACATCGGCAAAGTTCTCGCCGCCGTCCGGGCGGAAACCGGTCAGGTCGTGGCCCCGGCGCTCGTAGGCCCCGGGATAACGGCTGCACACCTCGTCGCTGGTCAGCCCTTCCCAGGTTCCCAGCCGGATCTCGCGCAGCCGGGGTTCGTGGCGCACCGGCACGTCGCGCCCGGCCAGGACAATGGCGGCCGTCTCCCGGCAGCGGGACAAATCCGAAATCACGGCCAGGGAAAACGGCACGTCGGCCAGCACGCCCTGCCACAGCCGGGCCTGCCCCCGGCCCGCCTCGGTGAGGGGGAAATCCGCCTGGCCGATAAACCGCCGGGGCGAGAACTGCTCGATGGCTCCGTGCCGCAGCAGATAGATGGTGGTCATCGTGGCGTCCTGAAAGGAAAAATACAAAAAACCGGAGGCATTTTTTCTCTCCCCTCTAGCGCAGGCCGTCGCCGGCGCCGCAGATGGCGAAGCGTTTGCGCTTGTTGTCGCGCACGTCTTCCCAGGTCGGTTCCTGCCAGACGAGCGGGGTTTGGCGGGACGGCGTCACTTTGACGGGCGATGTTGCCGCGCCGGCCACATCGACCATGACGTCGCCGATGGTGGCCATGGCCTTGGGATTAAACGACGCCGCGAAGGCGGCGGCATCGGCGATGGCGGCCTCGTCCCAGGCCGATTCCGGGAAGCGGCGGGCAACGCCGACCGGGCCGGGCAGATAGCGGACCTTGAAGACGAGGTCGTTTTCGCCGGCGTGGCGTTCCAGGCGGAGGTTGTCGGACTGGTTGCGGCCGATGGCCAGCCAGCGTTTGCCGCTCCAGTATTGGCGGCCGATGTTGGCCAGATCGAAGTCGGCCGGCGTGGGGGCGGCCATGTGGACAAACAGCGGGAAGAAGCGTTTGGCCGAGGGCTGTTCGGTCAGCAGGCAGCCGCCGGCCGGGGTGGGGATTTCGGCCAGCCCGTAGTCCCGGGCCAGATTGAGCTGGTCCTTGCGGCCCCGGCCGCTGATGCCGAGCAGGCGTTGCCGGTCGACGAGGCCGGACAGTTCCGCCGCTGTTTCGGGCAGGCATTTGGCGCACAGGGGCCGAAGCAGAATGTCCTTGGTTTCGGAATCGCGGCTGACGACATTGAGGGAGTCGCGGCGCTGGGACATGGGGCGCTGGCCGAGGACCTCGCCGGAGACGAGAAACGACGCGCCGTACGCGGGCATGAGTTCCCGGGCCCGGCGCAGCATGAGGATCTTGCAGTCCACGCAGGGGTTTAAAAACTTGCCCAGGCCGTGTTTCGGGCCGGCGGCCATCATGCCCACATAGTCGTCGGCCACGTCGACCGGGATGATGTCGAGGCCGTAGATGGCGCGCCAGTGGTCGATGCGGCGGGGTTTGCCGAAAAAGGGGCTGGTGAAGTGCAGGCACAGGACGTCGAGCCCCTGGGCCATGACGGTTTTTGCGGCCAGGATGCTGTCGAGCCCCCCGGAGAAAAGGGCCAGGGCGTGGTAGGATTTCATGCGGCGTAGCTAAAGCCTCGCCGGGCGCAAGGCAAGGGGGAAGACGCCGCGTCCGGCCGGTTTCCTCCCCCCGGCGAAGTTGCCGGGCGGCAGGCTTTTTGCTAATAAGCCTCCTTTGCGCCCCAACACCTTTTGTCAGGAGCACGGCGACATGGCCCGAAAGCCCGCGTTAAGCCCCGAAGATTTTCGCAACGAAGCCCTCGCCACCGCGCTGACCACCATCGAGCGCAAACACGGCCAGGGCGCTGTCATGCGCCTGGAAGATGCGGCCCATGTGAAGATCCCGTCCATCCCCACCGGCTCCATCGGCCTCGATCTGGCCCTGGGCATCGGCGGCATTCCCAAGGGACGCATCACCGAAATCTACGGCCCGGAATCCTCGGGCAAGACCACGCTGGCCCTGCACATCATCGCCGAATCCCAAAAGCTCGGCGGCACGGCCGCGTTTATTGACGCCGAACATGCCCTGGACATCAACTATGCCCGCCGGCTTGGCGTCAACACCCCGGAACTGCTGATTTCCCAGCCCGACTACGGCGAACAGGCCCTGGACATCGCCGACCTGCTCGTGCGCTCCGGAGCCGTGGACGTGGTGGTCATCGACTCGGTGGCGGCGCTGATTCCCCAGGCCGAACTCGAAGGCGAGATGGGCGAAACCCAGGTGGGCGGACAGGCGCGGCTCATGTCCCACGCCATGCGCAAATTGACCGGCACCATCCACAAGTCCCAGACGTCGGTCATCTTCATCAACCAGATCCGCATGAAGATCGGCATGACCGGCTACGGCAGCCCGGAGACCACCACCGGCGGCAACGCGCTCAAATTTTACGCCAGCATCCGGCTCGACATCCGCCGCATCCAGACGCTCAAGGACAAGGAAGAAACCTACGGCAGCCGCTGCCGGGTCAAGGTGGTCAAGAACAAGGTCGCGCCGCCGTTTCGCGAGGCCCTGTTCGACATCCTCTACGGCACGGGGGTTTCCCGCGAGGGCGAGCTGATCGACATGGGCGTCGAGGCCGGCATCGTGGACAAGTCCGGAGCCTGGTTCGCCTTCGGCTCCGAACGCCTGGGCCAGGGCCGCGACAACGTCCGGGCCTTTTTGCAGGAGCATACCGACATCCGCGACCAGATCGAGGGCAAGCTGCGCGAACACCTGGGATTCGCCGAATACACCCCGCCGCCCTCCCCCGAGGCCATCGAGGAAGAAGACGGCATGTAAATGGTTAACGTTGCGGGAGAAGATGCGGGGATGCGAGTCCTTTGGTCTTCCATCCCCATGCGGAGGCATACACCGATGATGACGGCTAACGAGATTCGCGCCAAGTTCCTGGACTTCTTCGCCAGCCAGGGCCACCAGAAAGTGGCCTCCTCGCCCCTTGTTCCCCGCGAGGACCCGACGCTCCTTTTCACCAACGCCGGCATGGTCCAGTTCAAGAAGGTGTTCCTGGGCCAGGACAAGCCGGGCTACAAGCGCGCCACCACCTCGCAGAAGTGCCTGCGCGTCGGCGGCAAGCACAACGACCTGGAAAACGTCGGCCGCACCGCCCGCCACCACACCTTCTTCGAAATGCTCGGCAACTTTTCCTTTGGCGACTATTTCAAGGAAGACGCCATACGCTTTGCCTGGACGTTTCTGACCGAGGTCATCGGCCTGGACAAGTCGCGCCTGTACGCCACGGTCTACCTCGACGACGACGAGGCCCACGGCCTGTGGAAAAAAATCGCCGGCCTCGCCGACGACCGCATCTTCCGCCTGGGCGAGAAGGACAATTTCTGGTCCATGGGCGACACCGGCCCCTGCGGCCCCTGCTCGGAAATCATGTACGACCGGGGCGAGGAAGTCTCCTGCGGCCCCGGCTGCGGCATCGGCGCCTGCGACTGCGACCGGTACCTGGAAATCTGGAATCTGGTCTTCATGCAGTACGACCAGATCGAGCCGGGCAGGCGCGTGGCCCTGCCCCGTCCGTCCATCGACACCGGCATGGGCCTGGAGCGCATTGCCGCCGTGGTCCAGGGCGTGCACTCCAATTTCGACATCGACCTCTTCCAGAAGATCATCCGGACCGCCGCCGACATTGCCGGCGTGGCCTACGGGGCCGACGCCGAACATGACACGGCGCTTCGCGTCATCGGCGACCACAGCCGTTCGGTGGCCTTCCTTCTGGCCGACGGCGTCATGCCCTCCAACGAGGGCCGGGGCTACGTGCTGCGCCGGCTCATCCGCCGGGCTTTGCGCTTCGGGAAGCTCATCGGCCTGTCCGATCCGTTCCTGTACAAGACCGCCGGCACGGTGGTGGACGTCATGGGCGAGGCCTACCCCGAACTCGTGGCCAGCCGGGAATTCATGGAGCGGGTGGTGCGCGAGGAGGAGGAGCGCTTCGGCGTCACCCTGGACAAGGGGCTGGCCATCCTGTCCGAAGAGCTGGAACGGCTGGAAGCGGCCGGCGAAAAAACCATCTCCGGCGAATTCGCCTTCAAGCTCTACGACACCTACGGATTTCCGCTGGACATCGTCAACGACGTGGCCGGCAAGCGCGGCATCGTGGCCGACGAGGCCGGCTACAAGGTCTGCATGGCCGAGCAGAAGGCCCGGGCCAAGAAGGCCTGGAAGGGCTCGGGCGAGACCGATCCGGCCGTGCTGTTCCTGGAACTGCTCGAATCGGGCATGAAGTCCCGGTTCCTCGGCTACCACGAGTTGACGATCAAAAGCCGGGTCAACGCCCTGGTTTCCGCCGAAGGGCAGGCTGTCGAGCGGCTGGTGGCCGGCGAAACGGGCTACATGGTCTGCGCCGCGACGCCTTTTTACGGCGAATCCGGCGGCCAGTCCGGCGACGTCGGCGTCGTGACCACGCTGACCGGCGATGCGGCCGTCCTCGGCGCCATCAAGGCCGGACCGGAGTTGACGGCCCACCACGTCGAGGTCAGGCAGGGCGAACTGCTGCTGGACCAGGAGGCCGAGTTGGCCGTGGACGCGGCCGTGCGCGCCGCCACCGCCCGCAACCACACCTGCACCCACCTGCTCCACAAGGCGCTCAAGACCGTGCTCGGCGCCCACGTCAACCAGGCCGGCTCGCTGGTGACGCCCGACCGGCTGCGCTTCGACTTCAGCCACATCTCGGCCATGACGCCCGAGGAGCTGGCCCGCGTCGAGGAGCTGGTCAACGAGGCCATCCTCCTTAACGCCCCGGTGGTCACCGAGGAACTTGACGTCGAGGCCGCCCGGGCCAAGGGCGCAACCGCCCTTTTCGGCGAAAAATACGGCGACGTGGTGCGCGTGGTGGAAGTGCCGGGCATCTCCATGGAATTTTGCGGCGGCACCCATTTGCAGGCCACCGGGCAGGCCGGCAGCTTCTACATCCTGTCCGAGTCCGGCGTGGCCGCCGGCGCCCGGCGCATCGAGGCGGCCACGGGCCTCAACGCCCTGCGCCACGTGCGCGGCATGCGCGGCGAGCTCGACGAGGCCCTCAAGACCGTCAAGGCCAAGCCCGGCGATCTGGTCGCCCGCCTCAAAAAGCTGCAGGACGATATCCGGGCGCTTGGCAGGGAAAAGGAACAACTCGCCGCCAAGCTGGCTTCCGGCCAGGGCCGCGACCTCATGGCCGGCCTTGAGGACGTCGGCGGCGTGAAGTTCCTGGCCGCCCGGGTGGACGCCCCGAACGTCAAGGCCCTGCGCGAGGCCATGGACGATCTGCGCAGCAAGCTGCCCTCCGGGGTCGTCGCCATCGCCGCCGAACAGGAAGGCGGCAAGGTCAGCCTGATCGTGGCCGTCAGCAAGGACCTGCACGGCCGCTTCACGGCCCCGGTCCTGATCAAGGACGCGGCAGCGGCCGTCGGCGGTTCCGGCGGCGGCCGTCCCGACATGGCGCAGGCCGGCGGCACGAACCCGGCCGGCATCGACGAGGCCTTCGCCAAGGTGAAGGCGGCCGTTGCGGGGTAACTGGGGCGAAGAAAGCGAGAACAGAAAACCGGGGCGCGGCCCCGGACACCGCCGGGGGGAAGCATCCCCCCCGGTCCCCCCGACAGGAGCTGGTTTGCGGCGAGGCGGGGGAGGGATTCTATAAAATTTGGCGACATCTTGGGCGGCCCCTCTGCGGGGCCGCCTTTTTTGCGGCCGCACAGCCGGTGGGACATCCGCCGGTGGCTCCGATGCCCACGGCATCAACCGGGCAGGACGCAGTGAAGGCGGATCGGCACTCTGTCAAGCCGCCCAGGAGACAAAGCGGCCGCCCCGCTTGACAGACGGCGCATTTTTGGTTGGATGCGGCCATGACCTTCGGAGGTGAGGCCATGAACCGCTGGGGAATGGGCACAACGCTTTATCGCGCCACCATCCTGTACGCCTTGCTGGCCGCGCTTTACGACGCCATTCTTATTTCGGCCTTCTGCGATCGCCTCGTGCCCGAACGCGTGGCTCTGGCCAGCGGCGGCACGCTGCTGTTTCTCGGCCTTGTCGTCTACGCCCTGGGCGTCTTTTCCATCTACAAGGCGGTGGACGCCCGGCAACTCGCCACGCGCGGCATCTACGCCGTGGTGCGCCACCCGCTCTACGCCGCCTGGATATGGTGCATCGTGCCCGGGCTGGCGCTTTTGCAGGGCACGTTGCTGGCCCTTTGCGCCCCGGTGGCGGCGGCGGTCTTCTACCGCCTGTGCATTCCCCACGAGGAGGCCCATTTGCTGGCGCTTTTCGGCGACGAATACCGGGCCTACCGCCAGCGGGTGGGCGGCATCCTGCCCCGTTTCGGCCGGTCTTGAATCGGGTCGGCCGGCTTGAAAAAGCCGCCCGGCTGTTCTATGTCCGACCTTGGCAACGCGGCGGCGGCCACGCCCCTGTCCGGCCGCTGCGCCGGGACCGCCCGAGGCGGCAAAGAGGCGGATGCCGCCGCCGGCCGACCGGTCAGCCGTGCCCGGCCTGTTGGCCGCCAACCCGACACTGTTGTGCATAAAAAGGTATCGTGTTTATAACGCGCATCGCCGACAAGGCCGCCGCTTCCCGCACGCAGGCAGGCCGTGGCGCGCCGCCGGGGAACCGGCGGCGGCTTCTTTTCGTCGCGCTCTACATCCTGGGACTGCTGCTTTTTGTGGAAGGCGCGGCCCGGCTCACCTGGCGGTTCATCGACACCTCGTGGGGCATGGTCGTGCCCCAGGACATCTCCCGCTTCGACGAAACCTACGGCTGGTCCCTGGCCCCGGGGACGCGTTCGGTCTCCAAGGCCACGGGGCGGCCGGTGGAATACGCCATCAACGCCAAGGGCCTGCGCGGTCCGGAGATCCCCTACGACAAGCCGGCCGGGACGTACCGCATCGTGTTGTTGGGCGACTCCCACACGTTCGGCTTCGGCGTGCCGGCCGACGCCCACTTTGCCGCCCTGCTCGAAGGCTATCTGCCGGGAACCCAGGTGGTGAACATGGGCGTGTCCGGCTACGGCATCGACCAGGAACTGCTGCTGCTCGAGCGCGAGGGCTTCAGGTACCGGCCCGATCTGGTCATGGTCTACGTGCCGCATTACGCCGACCTGCGCCATCTGCGCGACAAGGTCTGGGGCATGGGCAAGCCGCGGTATGTGCGCAGGGACGGGGGGCTTGTCCTGGCCAACTGTCCGGTGGCCAACAACGACAGGCTGCGGATGTGGGGGCTTGACGCCGACCGCTTTCTGTCGGGCGTGTCCCGGGCCTATCTGCTGGCCCGGGACACGGTCTTCCACTTTGCGGTCAGCCGGGAACAGCTCGTCGGCAAGGAGCCGCCCCCCAGGGCCGTTCTCGACGAGGCCGAGGCCATGGGCGAGGCCCTCATCGACGCCATGGCCCGGGCCAGCGCCGCACATGGGGCGAAATTCCTCTTGGTCACCCGCGTCGGCGAACTGGCCGTCCACGCCTACAAGGCCGGCATCCCCTGCCTGTACGTGGCCGACCCGCTGGCCAATCCGCTGCTGTCCCTGGCCGGCGACCCGACCCGCCATCCCAACGAGGCGGCCAGCGGCGTCCTGGCCTGGACCATCGCCCACCATCTGCGGTCCCAGGCCCTGCTGCCCGGGGCGGACCACCCCTTCCCCACGTCCCCCTAGCGTTGCGTTCGCGAATTCCCGTCAGGGTATTTCATGAGACAACAATCTTGATTTGTTGTTTATATTCTCAAAAAACAGGTATGTTTTTTTGAGAACGCGACACTAGCGGCCCATGGTCACGAGGCCCCGGACCGGGACGTTGTCCCGGCCGGGTCCGGGGCGGCGCCCCGCCGCCGTTCCCGTATCCATGCCCGCTTCTGCACGCGTCCCCCTTCCCGGGTATAGCTGGCTGCCGCCAGCACCGGCGGCAGCAGGCTTGGCGCGGCCTTGGCCGGCGGCAGGACGTCGGCCAGTTCGGTGGTCACCGAGGCGGTGTCCAGCACGTCGGCAAAGGGGGTCGGGGCGGGGGAGGCGGTGGGCGAAAATTCGTAGTCCGTGGCGGAAAAACGCACGGCAAGCGGCCCAAGGACAAGGCCGGCATCCTGCCGGATGGTCTTGCCGGCCACGTGCAATTCGGCCGGGTCGAGCCGGGCGGCTTCGTGCTGATAGGCCTTTACGGCCGGTCGGGCTGTCATGAGGCACTCCCGGGCGACGCTGCGCCCGAAGCTGCGGGCCTGCCTGCCCGCCGGGTCCCGGCTATCGGGACCGTCTCCGTCCATGGAGATATGACGCCCAAGAAATACAGCACGCGTCCGCCCCTGGCAAGGGGCGGCGTCTTGACCCGGCCCCGGGGCGGCGTATCATGGCGCCGGGCAGAATTTTCTCCTGCCCGGGAGGCCTCATGGAGCAATGCGAACTGCCCCGTCCCCCCCGACGGCTGGAGGTCGTGGCCAAGAACCTGTCGCGGCTGCTGCCGTTTCTGGGCTGGTGGCCCCTGGTCAACCGCCGCACCCTGCGGGCCGACGCCTGGGCCGGCCTGACCGGCGCGGTGATCGTTTTGCCCCAGGGCGTGGCCTTTGCCGCCATCGCCGGCCTGCCGCCCCAGTACGGCCTGTATGCCGCCATGGTCCCGGTGATCGTGGCCGCGCTGTTCGGTTCGTCGCGGCACCTCATTTCCGGCCCGACCACGGCCATCTCGCTTGTGGTCTACGCCAATGTCAGCCAGTTGGCCGGACCGGGCACGGTGGAATACATCCGGCTGGTGCTGGCCCTGACGGTCCTGGCCGGGGTCGTGCAACTCGGGCTCGGGGCGGCGCGGCTCGGCGGCGTGGTCAACTTCGTTTCCCACTCCGTGGTCACGGGCTTCACGGCCGGGGCGGCCATCCTGATCGCCACCAGCCAGCTCGGACATTTCTTCGGGGTGACCCTGCCGCGCGGCGGCACGTTTCTGGAGACGTGGGCGTCGTTTGCCGGCCAGCTTCCGGCCGTAAACGGCCATGTGGCCCTGATCGCCGCCGCCACCCTGGCCCTGGCCCTGGCCGTCCGGCGGTTCCGGCCCCGGGCCCCGGCCCTGTTGCTGGCCCTGATCGGCGGCAGCCTGCTGTGCCACCTGACCGACGGCCCGGCCCACGGGGCGAAACTCGTCGGGGCATTGCCGGCCAGCCTGCCGCCGTTGTCGTTGCCGGAAATCGACCTGGACACCTTCCGGGTGCTTTTTCCCGGCGCGCTGGCCGTGGCCATGCTGGGGCTGGCCGAGGCCGTATCCATCGCCCGGGCCGTGGCCGTCCGCTCCAACCAGTTCATCGACAACAGCCAGGAGTTCATCGGCCAGGGGCTGGCCAACATGGTGGGCGGCTTTTTCTCGGCCTATGCCTCGTCGGGCTCGTTCACCCGGACGGGCGTCAACTTCGACGCCGGGGGCAAAACCCCCCTGGCTGCGGTGTTTTCGGCCGTCTTCCTGGCGGCGGTGGTGCTGCTGGTGGCCCCGGTGACGGCCTATCTGCCCATCGCGGCCATGGCCGGGGTGATCGTGCTGGTGGCGGCCAACCTCGTCAACATCCGGGCCATCCGCCACATCCTGCAGACCGACCGGGCCGAGGCCGGGGTGCTGGCGGCCACGTTTCTGGCCACGCTGTTCGTGGCCCTGGAATTCGCCATCTATGCCGGGGTCATGCTGTCGCTTTTGCTCTATCTGCGCCGCACCAGCCACCCCCACTTCATCACCCTGGCCCCCAACCCGGCCACGGCCGCCCGGTCCCTGGTCAACACCCGGGGCAAAAACCTGCCCGAGTGCCCCCAGCTCAAGATCCTGCGTCTGGACGGCTCCATCTTTTTCGGCGCGGTCAACCACATCGCCGAGGAACTGCACCGCATCGTGGAGGAAAGCCGCGAGCAGTGCCACATCCTCATCGTCGGCTCGGGCATCAACTTCATCGATGCCGGCGGCTGCCACATGATTTTCAACGAGACGGGATCGTTGCGGCTGTCCGGGCGGGAGATCTTTTTCTGCTCGCTCAAATCCGAGGTGCGCGGGCTGCTGCGCCGGGGCGGCTGTCTGGCCCGCATCGGCGAGGCCAACGTGTTCCGGGACAAGGCCTCGGCCATCGCCGGCATCGTGCCCCGGCTCGATCCCGCCCGGTGCGCCTGCTGCCGGGAGCGGGTCTTTGCCGAATGCGCCGGCCGGCCCGGCGGGCCGGGGACGGACGAAGCGGCAGCCAACGGCCGGGACGGAGGGTCCGGGACGCCCTGACATCCCCGCGACGAACCATCCCCGACAGGTCTCCGCGCGCGTAAACGGAACTTTCGCAACGTCTCAGCATCCGGGCCGGCAGGTTTCCGTGCCCGCGCGCACAGGCGGGGCGGCAGGCTGCCGGGCCGCCGCCGTCATTGACGGCGCGGGAGGGGGGGGCGCAGCCCGCCCCGGCCGTCCTGTCCGGGCACGGGTCGTCCGCTCCGGAGCCGCCGCCGGCCCCCGGGAAGGAAACCAGGCAAACGGACGGCGGGCGTCAGCCGGCCTTGCCGCCGGAGACGGCGGCGGGGGCGCCGGCGCTTGTCGGAAGGTCTTCGGGTTCGCCCCGTTTCTTCCGGCAATCCGGGCAGATGCCGTAGAGGTAGAGCTTGTGGGCGGTGAGCTTGAAGCCGTGGCGGCTGGCCACCTCGACCTGCAGGCGTTCGATGGCCGGGTCCACCACCTCGACATTGACCCCGCATTCCTCGCAGATCAGATGGTCGTGGTGGCTCTGGCCGTAAAGGATCTCGTAGCGCACGGCCCCGTCGCCGAATTCCACGGCCTTGGCCAGTCCGGAGTCGGCCAGGAGCTTGAGGGTGCGGTAGACCGTGGCCTGTCCGATGGACGGATAGTCCTGCTTGACCTTCTGGTAGAGTTCCTCGGACGTGACATGGCCTTCCTCGGCCAGAAACACGTCGAGGATCTGCCGCCGTTGGGGCGTCATCTTGAGCTTCTTGCGGGCAATGAAATCCGTGAAGATGGCATAAGGGTCTTTCGTCGTAACCATAGCGCCTGCGCCCCATTAAAAATGTTGGACGAGTGTATCCAGGCCGGAGGCCCGGGTCAATGCGGCGGCCGGCGTCGCCCGCGAGACGCCGCCCCCGTCGAAAGTTGCCTCACACCCATTTAAAACACAACGTCAGTTGTGTTTTAAAAATATACAACTATATCAAGGCTCCATGTCTCATATCAGTTTCACTTTTGAAGCAGAAACGGAATCAGGCCATGGCCCGGCGCACGGAGGCGACCAGGGTCGGCACGTCGAGGATCAGCGACATGGTGCCGTCGCCGTTGATGGTGGCCCCGGAGATGCCGGCCACGCTGCCGATGTAGTTGCCAAGGCTTTTGATGACGGTCTGCTGCTGGCCCATGACCTGGTCCACGGCGATGCCGGCCCGTTCGCCCTCGAACCGGGTGATCACCACCTGCTCGATGGCCGGCGGCTGCCCGGCCAGGCCGAACGCCTCGCGCAGCCGGATATAGGGCACGGTTTCCCCGCGCAGATGGATGGTGCGGCCCCGGCCCGAGGCCCCGGCCCCCTCGCGCGGCAGTTCCACGCACTCCTCCACCAGGGACAGCGGGATGATGTACTGGTCCTCGCCGGCCTTGATCTGCAGGCCGTCGATGATGGCCAGGGTCAGCGGCAGCCTGATGGTGATGCGCGATCCCCGGCCGGGCTCGCTCTGGATGTCGATCTTGCCGCGCAGGGCGTCCATGCTGCGTTTGACCACGTCCATGCCCACGCCCCGGCCCGAGACGTTGGTGATCTTTTCCGCCGTGGAAAAGCCGGGCAGAAAGACGAGGTTGAAGATTTCGCTGTCGGAAAGCCGGGCGTCGTGGGGGACAAGCCCCTTTTCCACGGCCTTATGCCGGATGCGTTCCGGGTCCATGCCCCGGCCGTCGTCGACGATCGAGAGCACCACCTCGCCGCCGGCGTGCTTGGCCGACAGGATGATGGCGCCGGATTCGGATTTGCCGGCGGCGAGGCGTTCGCCGGGCGGTTCGATGCCGTGGTCGATACTGTTGCGCAGCAGGTGCACCAGGGGATCGTTGAGCTGCTCGAGGACGGTCTTGTCCAGTTCCGTTTCGCCGCCCTCGGTGACCAGTTCGATGGATTTGCGCATTTCCGAGGACAGGTCGCGCACCAGCCGCCGAAACCGGCTGAAGGTGGTGCCGATGGGCAGCATGCGGATGCCCAGCGTATTGTCGCGCAGCTCGTTGGACAGCCGCTCGATCTCCTCGGCCACGCCGGTCAGGGCGGCGTGGCCCAGCCCCGAGGCCAGCTGGGTGAGCCGGGCCTGGGCAATGACCAGCTCGCCGACCAGATTGACCAGATCGTCGAGCTTGCCGGCGTCCACGCGCAGGCTTTGCATGGTTTCCTTTCTGGCCGGCGGCCGGCGTCCGGACCCGGCGGCCTGGGCCGGCGCGCCGTCCGGCGCGGACGGCTCCCCGGCCGGCGTCCGGCCGGCCGGCGCGGCCGGGGCCCCCGCGGCGGGCGGCGGCGGGGGCCGCCCGGGCGCGGGC